>RCUH01000038.1_pt1 | contig 247676 bp, 240 predicted proteins | sample 2166191 | NCBI WGS metagenome assembly RCUH01 (sample SAMN09932848, study PRJNA488358) | compost metagenome | feature: garden; material: soil; isolation source: compost soil in an enriched community after 214 h of incubation | place: Germany: Experimental Botanical Garden Goettingen | collected...
TTCAAACAGGGAACTACTTTGTATCGCAGACCCTGAACGGTTGTGAGAGTACAAGAACGGAAGTAGCTATTATTGTAAATGTAACACCAATACCAACTGCAATTTCAATGGTTTTCTGTCAAGAAGCTTTTGTTGCACATCTTGCTGCTACAGGTACAAACTTAAAATGGTACGATGTACCAACAGGTGGTACGGTATTAACTGGGAATACTCTTTTATCTACAGGTAGTTATTATGTAACACAAACTATTGATGGCTGTGAGAGCGCAAGAACTGAAGTATCGGTTACAATAAACATAACTCCAGCACCAATTGCTGTTCCATTAACTTTCTGTGGTGCTGCAACAGTAGGTGATCTTACCGCTACTGGTACAAATCTTAAATGGTATTCTTATCCATCAAGCGGACCTTTATTAAGTGATACTATGCCGCTTGTTACTGGTAATTATTATGTTTCACAAACCATAAATGGTTGCGAAAGTGCAAGAAAACTAGTTGAAGTTGTAGTAAATATAACACAGCTACCAACAGGCTCTTCATCGCAAGTATTTTGTGAAGGTGCATCTGTTAGTGACCTAATAGCTATAGGTACAGATCTTAAATGGTATAATGCTCAGACCGATGGTTCTGTCCTGGCTGATAACACACCATTGGCTACAGGTAGTTATTTTGTAACACAAACAATAAACGGTTGTGAAAGTTTACGCAAAATGATAAATGTAGTTGTAAATGTAACTGATGCTCCAGATGGAGTTACAGAACAATTGTTTACAGAAAATGTCACAATAGCCGATCTTGAAGCTGAAGGTGAAAATATTACATGGTATTCAAGCGAAGACGATGCTATTGCAGGTATTAATCCACTTCCGGATGATATGGAACTTGTTTCTGGAAAAACATATTATGCAACACAAACTATAGACGGTTGTGAAAGTAATACAGTTTTACCTGTTACTGTAACCATAACACTTAGTATAGATGAAATAGAAAGATTCTCTTTCACTTACTATCCTAATCCAGTTATAAATGAGCTGCATATAGTATCTCCAACAACTATAACGAATGTAACTGTTTATAGTCTTTCCGGTCAGGAAGTAATTAACCAGAAATGGAACAAACAGGAAGGAATACTAGATATGTCATCTCTCGCTGCCGAAGTTTATATGGTCAAAATAAATTTTGGAAAAATAGAGAAAGTTGTCAAGGTAATACGTACTCTTAAATAGTACTACTCACATATATATTTTAAGAGGCTGCCTAAAACAGGCAGCCTCTTTTATTTTGTAAAATCACGAAAATCAGGTTATTTTCTTAAGATTTACCTTTTGTTTAACACTACATAAACTTGAGTTATTTCTACCTGCATTATATAACCATTAACTAACAATTTGGCAATACAGATTTACACTGTTTACTTTTTTGTATTTCTAATTTTACATCAAAATAAAAACGAATAGAAATGAAAAAATTTTACATCCTAGCAGCAGCTTTAACGCTAACAACCATTACCGTAAATGCACAGGAAAATTTAATAGTTAATGGAAACTTTGAAAACTGGACAGCAGAAAATCCGGTAAATTTTGACGAATTACCTGTAGGGACAGTTACTTATAATGACCTAATATCCAAAGAAACTACTATAGTAAAAAGTGGAAACTCGGTAAAACAACAGTCAAAAGAACAAAATTCGACACAATATTTAGAATATGGTGATCTTATTTCTGTCACTCCTGGTAGTTCTTATACAATTAGCTATTGGTATCTTGATAATGATAATAAAGCCAGAACAAGACTATGGTGTACATGGTTAGATGCCAATGATGATAGATTATCAGACAACCTTCAAACTAATGTGCAATTAGCCGATTATTCTACTGATGGACCAAACTGGGTAAATAAAAGCATTACTGTTACTGCCCCTGCTGGAGCTGTATCAATCAGATACCAAATAAGAGCTTATAACCAAAATGGTGTAGGTGGTGGTTACATCTATTATGATGATTTATCATTCGTAGAAAATACTCCTGCTGGAATTGATGAGCATGCTATTGCTGGTTTAAAAATGTATCCTAACCCAATTTCAGAAAACATACTTAACATTACATCTGATATTAATGGTACTAAAGCCATCACTATTTATGATGTAGTTGGAAAACAGGTAATAAATACTACTGTAAATGACGGTATCGTAAATATTTCTGACTTAACTACAGGTATCTACATTGTAAAAATTACAGAAGAAGGTAAAACTTCTACAAGAAAATTAGTTAGAAAATAATTTCCTAATCATAGTATAAAAAGCATCCTCCGGGATGCTTTTTATTTTTTATATAACCTCAACTGTGTAATCATTAGTACAGTATGAAAACACTATTTACATTTTTTTTAGCTTTATTCTTTTTCCTATTTACCAGAACCGCTTTAGCACAATATGTTCAAGTAAACAATAATTATACCGCACAGCAACTGGTTAATGCTCTTGTAGACGGATCATGTGCACAAATTTCTAATATCTCTGTAAAAGGTTCCTCAGAAAAAAGTAGTTATGGTTACTTTACCAATCCTTCTTCTGTATTTCCATTTACAGATGGCATTGTTTTAAGTACGGGATATGCTTCTTCTATAGTTGGCCCAAATAATTCCCTGCTTAGTGAAGGATCTACAGATTGGCAAGGAGATCTGGATTTACAAATGGCATTAGATGTTTATAATACTATTAATGCTACTATCCTTGAATTCGATTTCATCCCTTTTACGGACAAAATTAACTTCGATTATATTTTTGCTTCAGAACAGTATCTAACCAGCATAAATTCGCCGAATCAATGTAATTATACCGATGGTTTTGCTTTTTTAATAAAAGAGGTTAACAATCCTTCTCCATATAAAAATCTTGCTGTTATACCCGGAACGAACATACCTGTAAAAGTAAATACGGTAAGAGGCCAAGGTGTTTGTCCTTCGGCAAATGAAGAATACTTTGGAGGTTTTAGCGGACCAAATCATCCAATTAATTTTAATGGTCAAACCACCGTTTTAAAAGCTGAAACCGATGTTATTGCCGGTACTTTATACCATATAAAACTTGTAGTGGCAGATCAGGGAAATAATCTTTACGATTCTGCTATATTTTTAGGTGGAGGCAGTTTTAGAAATACTACCAATTTAGGACCCGATCGTTTATTTACAACTAACAATCCGCTCTGTACAGGTGATGAAATTGTGCTTGATGCCACAACTCTGAATGCCAAAGGGTATCAATGGTATAAAGACGGGTCTAAGCTACAGGGTGAAACCTCAACATTGTATACTGTTACTTCTCAGGGAGAATATAGTGTTACTATACAACTTACAGAAACTTGTTTTTCGACCGGAAAAATAAAAATAGAATATGCTTTATTACCAACATCCCAGAATTACTCCATACTGCAATGCGATGAAAACGACGACGGCATAATTCTATTTAATCTTGATCTGGCCACTCAAATGATTACCAATACTATTGCAGACATTACAGTGCAGTATTTTACCGATTTAGATAATGCAAACCAAAATATCAATCCAATAATCGGTACTACTATTCAAAACACAATAGCAAATCAAAAACTATTTATAAGGCTAACAAACACATATGGCTGTATAGGCATAAGTACTCTTACGCTATTAACGTCTGCCAATGAATTAACTGAACCCTCTCCACAAGCTATTTGCGATGAAGATGGTATAGATGATGGTTACACATCATTTAATCTTAGTCTAAATACACTGGAAATATTAAAAAATTTACCATCAGGATTACAATTACAGTACTTTACCTCAACTGCTGATGCACTAACATTAGTTAATCCCATACCTACACCAGAAAATTTCACAAACACAATACCTCATAACCAAACCTTATATGCCCGGATTTATAATGGAAGTGATTGTTTTGGAATTGTACAACTTAACCTTATTGTATATTCGTTCGGGGGAAGATTTGATGATGAAAATGTTATTCTGTGCAAAGGCAGTACAATAACTCTTGATGCAGGTAACGGATACTCATCGTATAGCTGGAATACAATACCTGCTCAAAATACACAGGTAATAAATGTTAATGAACCCGGAAATTATACCATTACCGTTACCAATAACCATGGTTGTCTCGGTTCTAAGACATTTACTGTGATACCTTCCGAACCTACGACTGATGTACATATTGAAATAAATGATTTTAGAGGAGGGCAAAATTCGGTTACCATACAACCGAAAGGTATAGGAGTTTATGAATTTTCATTAGATGGTAAAATTTATCAGGACTCTCATCTATTTAGTAATGTTCCAGCGGGTCAATATACAGCGTACATAAACGACAAAAATGGCTGTGGTGGTTATTCAACTGTTATTTATGTACTGGATTATCCGAAATTTTTCACACCAAACAACGACGGCATAAATGATATTTGGAGGATTCCATATCTGAGGTTACTTCCTGAATCTGAAGTTATAATTTTTGATCGCTATGGTAAATTAATTACCGGATTTAAAGGTACAGAACTTGGATGGGATGGTTTTTATAATGGAAAACTATTACCCGCTACAGATTATTGGTTTATTATTAAGTTAAAAGATGGTCGTAATGTACAAGGGCATTTTTCTATGCTACGTTAATCATAATTATCTTTCCATTTAAACCGGATTTATACCTAATAATTAAATTACAAGAGTAAACAATAAAAAAAAAGGAGCAGCGGCTTACTACCTCGCTGCTCCGACATCTAATAAAATTTAATACTACTATTAAAATTTTCGTTTCCGAATAAAAGCAGACAGGACAACTTGAATTTTAGATGGACACTATAAGAAGTTCTTTTGGGGGACGAAAAACTTATTATCTATCCTGTCTTGCTTTAACGGTATACTATTTAATGCTTTTTTAAATAAGCATTGGTTGGTTGGTTTTATTGGTTTATTGTTAAATCAAAAATCGGTAGAAATAACTAGACAGAACAGGTAGAAATTACCTGTTTTACAAAAACAAGTAATATTACCTACCATATTATTATAATGATTTAAATTACAGGAAGTTCATCAATATTGATAATCGATTGCTGGATAGCATATATTACAAGACCAGCAATATTTTTTGCCCCGGTTTTAGCAAACAGGTTGTTTTTATGCCCTTCAGCCGTACGCTGCGTGATAAAAAGCATATCTCCTATCTCTTTGGCTGTTTTTTGCTGACAGATAAGGCGCAGGACATCTATTTCGCGGTCAGATAGTATTCCTTCATCCTGTAATTGGGGTTTTGGAGCTTTGGCTGGGATTTGTTCCCTGATAATAGCTAATTGATCATCTTTAAAATAATATCCTTGTTTATGTACGATATGGATAATATCTACAAGTTCTACAGGTGAAATACCTTTAGGTAAAAAAGCTGAGGCACCAGTTTTTAGCATAAAGCCCATAAACATCCTTTGGTAATGAGAAGATATTATAATGATTTTTATTTCCGGATGATGGTCTTTAAGATGTTGCATAACTTCAATACCATCCATACCATTCATTTTTAAATCTAATAGTACGATTTGCGGCTGTATTGAAGAAGAAGCCAAATTAGCTATCAGCTCTTCACCACTACCTGCTGTTAATGCCACATCAATACCTTTACAATTTTGAAGGTATCCTTCTAATAGTCCAACAATTAAAGCATCATCATCTGTTATGGCTATAGTAATATTTTCCATAGTTAAATTAAATTATGGCAGAGGCAACAATTAATGTAGTTGTGCCTTTACCTTTTCCCGAATTTATGCGATATTTTGCATTGAGATACTGCATTCTAAGTTCAAGGTTATTAAGCCCCAACCCTTTTTTTAGTTCCGAAACATCAAAACCTTTACCATTATCCCTAATCAATAATGTCAGGTTTTTACTTGTATGGCGAAAATGCACAAAAATAGTATCGGCATTGGCGTGTTTTAGTATGTTTACGAGTATTTCCTGTACCACACGTATCAATTGGATTTTAGTTGCTACCGAAAGATCCGGCGTATTACGTATATCTTTGTAAAATACAATTTTCAGTTTTTCCTTCCAGGGATTAAACACATCTTCTATTAACTCTTCGGTTCGGGAAAATTCTAATAATGGTGGCGTAAGATCATGCGATATCCTTCTGGCTTCTGTTATACTTTCTTCAAGTAGTTCACTCAATTCTTGAGGTGCAGTTGCTAACTGACTTTTCATTCGTACCACAGCCAACTTTCCAATAAGGCTATCATGTAAATCGGCAGCTATACGCATACGCTCTTTTTCCTGAGCCAGTAAATTCGTTTCTATAAGCTTTTTTTGATAATCGAGCTGTAATTGGTTTTCTCTAAGATTAGCCTCTGTCATTCGTTTATAACCGGCATGCAATATCCTCACTACAAAAAAAAGTAGCGTAACAATAAATACTACAATTATCGCGATCCAAAAAGCAATTACTTTCGGATCCTGCCATTTTTCCATATTGATGTGATTAAAAACAAATAAAATAATATTGTGATGACTAAATTACTTAACCAAAAATAAAACTTCAATCCTGTAGATTCATTAATTAAAAAATTGATGGGAAGAAAAAACAGCATATTAATCGAGAAAAAAATGAGTATAATGGTATTTAACCTAAAATTATCCCATTTTGATTCTTTAAAAATATTGATCTTTTCATGAAAAAACCCCAATGCCAGTGTAATTATAACAAAATTGTCAATCACCTTAGCATAAGACTGAAATTGACGAGTTTCCATTTCTTTTAGAACAATTATTTCCCATAATATATAAAGTATCGCTATAATACTTAATCCTAATATTAATCGATGTTTTGCTTTAAAAAGAAATTTATAATAAAAAAACACAAACACTCCTAACTCTAATAAACTATAAATAGGGAGAAGAATGAGATTATTACCATAAACAAATTTCAAAACCCTCCCGCTAATATCAATTACAAGCATTAATAGCAAATAAAAAAAAATACTTTTATGGATAGTATTAAGAGACTTATAAAAGTAGAGCCCGACGCATATACCTATTGCTAATATTGTTGGTGAAAATAATGTTAGTAATTCTATAATTTTAGTTATAGTCATCAGGAAAATATAAGTTACGGTAGTAAATAAAATTTATTTTGTGCATAAACAGATGCTCCAAAAGGAGGAACCGGTTCAACAAAATCATCATACACTATTTGTGAGCCTAAATTATTAGTCACAATTAAATCTGCCTTAAAACCACCTATCGCAGAAGAACTCCCTCTGAGAGCCAAACTAACTTGAGCAGTCTGTGCTTCAAAATCCTGAGTAGGAATTACAAAAACTTTAAAAATGCCGCTATTACCATTTACTTGTTGTGGTACCCATACTTTATAATTGCCTTCCCATGCTTTTATTCTTGCTTTGGCAACTGTAGGAGTTACTCTATCAGCAGCACCTCCTAATACATTCTGTATAGGGCAAACCGTAGTATATTGAGCAATCGTAGTGCTATATATAGCATTATCGTAAGTAGCCGGTATCAGAAAAAAATACAATTTCCCTTGGTAAATACCAAGATAAGCATGAATATGTGTTGATGGAAGGCTATAGGTTACATGATCATACATAAAACAATCGCCCTGTCCTAAATAAGAAATAAGCTGTGCGCTATTATTACATATAGCTGTCCAATTCGCAATACTGGCTTTGATAGTATTTGTATCCATAATAATAAGTTTTTAGTAATCGGTTAATAAAAATTTTAATAAGAATTTAACAAATTTAAGGTTTTTAAAATCAGTATACGATAGGATAATAATAATTTATTCTTCGCCTTTTGAATAATAATTTTAGATCTCTAAAAGTCTTTTGAAACTCATTATTTTAGAATGCGAAATTTTCAATAAAAATCAATAAAAAAAGGGCTTGAGGCCCTATTATTACTGTCTTTTATTTATAAATAATTCAGACCGTAGAATAAATTAAAGTCGTTTGTTACTAATATTCACCATTTACGTAATACCAGATTCTTCCTTCATTACTAAAGGTAGATTTTTCGTGGTGTATTTGTGCACGCAATTGTGCATCCAGATAATAGGCTTTAAATTCTACTATAGTTTCTGTAGCTTCCAGAATTTCCAACTTTAGCCATTGATTAGATTTTGCCCAATCTAATATTGCCGCCTTGCTATGGTGTTTTCTTTCTTTTATTGCTGTCGTAACCCACAAGTAATCGGCATCATGGATGGCATATGCCGAATATCGTGAACGCATAAGAATTTCTGCAGAAGAAACTTTCTTACTACCTTTTATATAAGGTTCGCAACAATCTGAAAATTTGTTCCCTGAACCACAATAACAAGCAATGCTATTCATTATTTTTTGAATTGATAGAAGCAATAAAATGCAGCATCTCATCTACATCTAAAATATAATCAGGATTTACATACGTTATAGCATTTTGGGGCATAAAAGGCATTTGAGCAGTATCCGGATTTTGTACAATCGTAGTCCCTCCCGCTTTTTTAACAGCCAATAAACCATTTGTTCCATCTGCATTTGCACCAGACAGCAATATCGCTATAAGCGACGAGCCGTAAACTTCTGCTACCGATTCAAAAGAAACATCAATGCTCGGTCTGCTGTAATTAACTTTTTCAGACGTATCAAGAGATAACACATTATTCTTTTCAAATAGTAAATGATAATCTGGTGGGGCAATATAAATATATCCCGGTAAAAATGAAGTTTTATCTTCTACCTCTTTTACCGAAATATTAGTTTTTATTGCTATTAATTCTTCCAGTGTGGCATCCTTAGTATTTTTTCTATGCAATACAAAAACTATAGCAAAAGACAGAGTGCCTCTTAAATTTGGTAGTAACTTCATGAGTACCTCCAAACTTCCGGCAGAACCTCCTATGATCAAAACCTTACAGTTTGAAATCACTCCGTCTTTCTCCATAATTTTTCTTTATTAACTTGCTTGTATTTTTTTTGTATAGGCGAAAATTTTATAGTTTCTTTTGTGCCTAATGCCAGATAACCCAGTTTAGCCAGGCTATCATCAAAAAGATCTAAAGCTCTATCTTGCAAATCTTTGTCAAAATATATTAATACATTTCGACACAATATAACGTCAAATTCGTTAAATGAGCCATCAGATACAAGGTTATGCTCCGAAAAAACCATTTTTTCCGAAAGATCTTCCTCAAATTTAGCAAATCCATAATTTGCTGTATAATAGTCCGAAAAATCATTTTTACCTCCAGATTCCCTATAATTTTCGGAATATTGTTTCATCATTTGCAAAGGAAAAATACCTTTTTTTGCCGTATCCAAAACAATCGGATTAATATCTGTAGCATACAATAACGACTTGTGCAGCAAATTGGCCTCTTTTAATATAATAGCCATAGAATATACTTCTTCGCCGGAAGAACAGCCTGCATGCCAAAACCGTATAAAAGGCTTAGTACCTAATATAGGCAGTACTTCTTCTCTAAGTACTTTATAAAATGACGGGTCACGAAACATTTCTGTAACATTAACCGTAATTTCCTCTATCATACGCTTAAAATAACCTGAGTCTGACCTTACTCTTGAGAGCATTTGTGAAAAGTTATCAAATTCGTCTAACTGATATAACCTCTCTACTCTTCTTTTAAGCGAGGCTCGGGAATAACCTCCAAAATCAAACCCATGGTATTCATAAACTTCATTTATCAATACTTCCAATGCACGATCATCTATCATAAGAACTTTATATAGCGCTTAACAATGCTAATAACTTATCCACATCAACAGGTTTAGAAATATATCCATCTGCTCCTGCTTGCAGACATTTTTCTCTATCACCTACCATTGCTTGTGCTGTGACCGAAATTATAGGTACCGTTAGTCTTGATGGTATTTGTTTTATTAAAGGTATGGCTTCATATCCATCCATATCAGGCATCATCATATCAATTAATACTACATCAATATGCTCATCTCCTTTTAATATTTTTAAAGCTTCTTCTGCGCTTAAGCACGACAGGCATTCATACGACCTGGACTTAAGTATTGCCGAGAGTGCAAAAATATTACGTGCATCATCATCTATAATTAAAACTCTCTTCTTCTTCATACTAGCAATAGTATTAAATTAATTTTTATCATACAACCAAACTCTCAACAATGATAATAGCTGATCTATGTCTACTGGTTTTGTAATATAATCGGAGGCACCCGCATTTATACATTTTTCTCTGTCTCCTGTCATTGCTTTTGCTGTAACAGCAATTACAGGAAGATTTTTAAACCTACTTGTCTCCCTTATTCTGGTTGCAGTTTCATAGCCATCCATATTTGGCATCATCATATCCAGTAATACAACATCCACTTTAGGATTATCTTCTAAAGCTTTAAGAGCTTCTTCACCATCAATAGCAGTTATTACATTCATTTTAAGCACCTCTAATGCCTTTGTTAACGAATAAATGTTACGTACATCATCATCAACCACTAAAACTGTTTTATCATTAAGCACGTTATTCAAAAGACTTAGTTTTTTATAACTGTCTTTTTTATCTCCTCCTTTTTTATTTTCTTCTACGAGGTGAAGGAATAACGATACTTCATCCAGCATACGTTTATAAGAATGTGCTGTTTTTATAACTATAGAATCAGCATACTTCTTAATCTTAACTTCCTCTTTCATCGACAAACTCTTGCCTGTAAATACTATAACAGGAAGATTTTCCAGACCTGGTGTCTTTTTTACCCTGTCAAGAATTTCATAAGAATGCTGATCCGGAATACCCATATCCAATATAACACACTCCACATCTGTTCTTTGTAACGCATCAACGCCTCCTAAAACATCGCTTTTAATTTCCGAATTTATATTGTAAGTCTCTAAAAAATAAGCTAATGCTTTCGCGTGCTTAGGATTATCTTCAATAATTAATACTTTCTGTGATTCTTTATTTACGATATGTTCTATCCTTTTAAATATTTCCGGCAGCTGATCAAATGCTACAGGCTTATCCAAAAAATTTATAGCGCCTTTTAATAAACTTTCCTGTTTAAGCTTGTGGGAGGACATGATATGAACAGGAATATGTTTGGTTTGTCCATTGTTCTTAAGTTCTTCCATTACTTCCCAACCACTCTTAATAGGAAGTTGTATGTCCAACAGTACACCTAACGGTTTGTACATTATTGCGAGATTAAGTGCATGATCCCCCCTAACGGATACTACTCCTTTATAGCCATGTTTACGTGTAAATTCAAGTAATGACTTTGCAAAATTGGTATCATCTTCCACTATCAATATTACCTTGTCATTCTCGGCAATGTTTTCTCTGTCATCAGGAATATCTTCCGGGATAGAAAGGCTTAAAAACCTTGCATATTTATGCTCTTCAATTTCTTTGTTTTCAACCTCTTCAATAACAAAATTTCTTACTTCATTCCTTTCCGCTATAGGTGTTACTGCCAGACCAGATAATGGAATTGTTAATGTGAATTCACTACCTTCATTAACGGCACTCTTAAGGGTGATTTCACCCATAAGTAATTTAGCAAGCTCACGGCTAATGGATAATCCTAAACCTGTACCTCCATACTTACGCTTGGTAGAGCCATCTGCCTGTTGGAATGCTTCAAAAACAAGAGGCTGTTTTTCACGAGGAATCCCTATTCCTGTATCTTTAACAACAAAGGAAATAAGTTTATCATTAACAGGATGTTTTTTAACTTCCAATGTTACTGATCCCTGTGATGTGAATTTTATTGCATTAGATATAAGGTTCTTAAGTATTTGCTCTAACCTTACTTTATCTGTTTTAATTACTAACGGAGCATCTTGAGTGATAATCTTAAATTCAATATTTTTTTCTTTGGCTATTTCGTTAAATAGCGATCTTAAATTATCCGTTATCTCTTTGGTGGTTATATCTATAAATTCAAGATCCATTTTTCCTGCCTCAATTTTAGAAAGGTCAAGTATCTCATCAATAAGCCCCAATAAGCCATTACCAGAACTTTGAATTACTTTCGCAAATTCTATCTGCTCATCGTTCATGTTATTATCATTGTTCTCTGATAGAAGACGACTAAGCAGCAAAATCGAGTTAAGTGGTGTTCTTAACTCATGCGACATATTTGCCAGGAATTCTGACTTGTAACGTGTACTTATCTCCAGATCTTCTGATTTTTTCTGTATCTCTGTGTTTTTTGCTTCTAATAATATACTTCTTTCTGCCAGCTCTTCATTTGTTTGTTGAAGCTCTTCCTGTTGCACTCTTAATTCTTCTTCCGATGCCTGCAATTTTTGGGTTTGAGCTTCCAATTCAGCATTAATGCTTTCCATCTCGCTATGCTGGCTTCTTAGCTCCTCCGATTGTGCTTGTGTTTCTTCCAGTAATTCCTGTACACGTTTTCTATTTTGTGCAGCAGTTATTGCAATTCCAATATTATTGGCAGCCATAGCTAAAAACTGAAGATCACGTTTCGAATATTCTTTTGCTGCTGCCAGTTCAACTACTCCTGTAACTTTTTCATCTATTAAAGGAATTGCAACAATATGAGCAGGTTTTACTTCACCCAAGGCAAAAGATATTGTAATATCTTCCGGAGAAGGCGTTTTTAACTCTAAAATTTTACCCGATAACGCTGCCTGTCCGGTTAACCCTTCGCCAACCTTAAACTTTTCACGATCTTTATGGGGAACATAACTATAACCCGCAGATGATAATAACAGATTACCTTCCAAAACATATAAAACTCCTGCATTACTTTTAGTATACATAGCAAGGAAGTCAACAATATCGTTTGTTAATTGGTTAAGCGGCTTTTCGCCTATCATAACATTATTTAATTTTGCAATACCAGCCTGAAGCCATTCGTTATTAGATAACGATTTAAAAGATTTATCCAGTTCATGAGCCATATGGTTAAGAGAACCTGCAACACTGCCAAGAGCATCACTTTCACTATCTTCAATTTTAGTTTCGTAGTTACCTTGCGATATTTGCTCCGCAATACCACTTATAACTCTAATTCTTTCTGCAGTCTCTTCATCATTTTTTTCAAGTTGTTTTTGCAATTCAACACGCCTGTTATAATCTTTTAACATTCTTGCAAAAAACACAACACTTATAAGCATAGCTATTAATGCAGCCGAAACAATAAGTATAGAACTGTACATTCCATACTTTTTAGCATCTGCTGTTCTGTCAACTAATAATCCCTGCTCTTCGTTTTCCATGCGTTTTAATATTTTACGCATATCATCCATTAATTGTTTACCCGTATCCAGCTCGTTTACAGTTATAACAACTCCTTTCTTTTTTTCATTTACTCTTTGGTTAAGATATTGGAAAAATTGTTTTTTTAAAGGACGTAACTCTTTAAGATTTGCCTGTTGACCAGGGTTATCCAAAGTCATTTCTGCAATCCTACTCAAATACATTTCCGTATCGGCTTCAGCATCGTCATATCGTTTAAGAAAATCCTGATTACTTGTTAATAAAAACCCGCGCATTCCAGTCTGGGCATCCAACATTACCGAATTGGTTTCATTAAGGTTATAAATAACTTCCTGAGTATGTGTTACCCATTCATTACTTTTCAGAAGGTTTTTAATACTCAAAAAGGAAGCGATTGAACTAATTAAAAGTATCAGCATCGAAACGCCAGTACTTATTATTAAATTTCTTTTAAAATTACTATCCATGGGGTTTTATAAGTAATGTATTTATAAATATTATAACGGCAATATAATAATAAAACAGGCTCCATTACCGGCACTGCTTTTTGCGGTTATTAAACCGTTATGTCTTTCTACTATTTTGTTTGCTATTGCCAGGCCTATCCCTGTACCTTCATAGCTATTACGATCGTTTAAGCTCTGAAATATCTTAAATATCTTATCAAGATAAACCTCATTAAAGCCTATGCCATTATCCTTAACTTCTATCCTGCAATATTTACCATTAGGTGATGCCTTACTCTCAAAGCTTTTTTCTTCGATAATTTCAGAAGTAATTTCAATTAACGGTGGTGTTCCCGCTAATGAAAATTTTAAAGAGTTACCAACAAGATTTTGGAATAATTGCCTTAGCTGGCTTGGAACACCTGTTATTAATGGTAGTTTGTTAATCTTAATAACAGCTTTTTTTTCATCAATCAGATAGTCAAAATCAGATAAAACCTCAACTAAAATTTCGTTTAAATTATTCTTTTCCGGAACAACGTTAGATGATAATCGTGAATAGTCTAATAAGTCTGTTATAAGTTTAGACATTCGCTGTGCAGAACGAATTGTACGGCGTACATAATCTCTGGCAGTTTCATTATCATCCAAATAACGCTCTTGTATTATTTTAATAAAGATCTCTATTTTCCGTAATGGCTCCTTTAAATCGTGAGATACTACCCATGTAAATTGCTGTAGCTCATGGTTTCTAAATTCCAACTCTTCGTTTTTAGCAAGTAGCTCCTGAGTTCTTTCAATAACTTTATTCTCGAGGTTTTCCTGAGCTTCTTTTCTTATTTCAATTTCCTTAGATAATAAATCCCTAATGTTTTTTAACTCATTTTTTTGCTCATAAAGCTTTAAAAAAGTTTTCACTTTTAAAATAAGTAAATCAGGATCAACCGGTTTTGTAATATAATCTACTCCTCCGCTTTCATAACCTTTAGAAATAAATTTTTTCTCTCTGCTCACAGCAGATAAAAATATTACTGGGATATCCTTGGTTCTATTACTTCCAGCAAGTGTTTCTACAACTTCAAAACCATCCATGCCTGGCATTTGCACATCCATGATGATAAGAGAATAGGTTATTTTAAGTATTTTCTTTAGCGCCTCCTCACCGGATTCTGCAGTATCTACTTCCAGTCCCTGTAGTTCTAATACTTTTTTTAAGGCTATAATATTTGCCTTTATATCATCGACAATTAATATCATAGCGCTATATTATTTTTGTGGAAAATTAAACCATTATTTAAAATAGCTTTGATTTTGTCGCATAATTGTCCAAAATCACGAGGTTTTTCGAGAAAACCTAATGCGCCACTATCTAAACAATCTTTCTGATATTCGCCAGAACAAGATGTTGAATACATGATAATGGGTATATTTTTTAACTTTTCAGATTCTTTTAATTTTTTTAGACAATCAATACCTGTAATTTTTGGCATATTTATATCCATAAACATAAGATCCGGAATAATTATTTCGCCTGAATTAAGTTTTTCAAGAGCCTCAATACCACTATAAGCACTTAAATAGATAGCTGTATTATCAGCTTCCATAAGCGCTTCTCTAAAAAGGAGCTGATCATCCTGATCATCATCTACAAAAAGTATCGTTTTAATTTTTTTATTCACACTTCAAAAATATAAAAAAGAAATGTTAAAGACGTGTTAATGAAAAGACTGTTTGCCATCTCTCAACAAAACAAAACATTTTTAATTGTAAAGCGTAAATATAATCTTTCAGCCCAGTATTATACTATTGTATTCAGATATTTTTGAATATTTACAACTGCTTTTTCCGGAGCCTCATTTGGGTTATGCTTTTCAAAATCAAAAATTTCTTTATCAATTTCGATACTGTATTTTTCATAACTATTAAATTTTAGCAAGCCTCGTTTTATAGCTTGTTTACGTTTTTTATGCGTCGAAAATTTAAATTGGCTTATCGAATGGCTTGCTTTATTATAAATAAACCACAACATATCTCTTAATCCACTATTATCTGCTTGCTCCACTTCAATAATGGACATAGCTGAATTGTCAAGAAAAAAAACGATTTCACACTGATTGTTCATAATTATATTGATTTGATGATTGTTCTAACTATAATACAACCATATAGGTTTTTACCACTATGTCAATTATAAATTATCTTTTGAAAATGTATTAATTGCATTGTAAGACAGAGAAATTAGCACTGAATGTTTCGTATATTCGTGGTAATAATTCTTGATAAGAAACTATGGAAATTGGAATTGATAGCTTTGCAGCAGTTCCTGTTACTAATGATACAGGTACACCCTCTCATAGCATGAAGTCTTTAAATGAGCTATTGGAACGTATTGAACATGCTGATAAATTTGGACTTGATGTTTTTGGTATTGGCGAGCATCATCGAAAAGAATTTCTTGATTCGGCTCCTGCCATAATATTAGCCGCTGCTGCTGCCAGAACAAAACGGATAAAACTTACAAGTGCTGTAACAGTTCTTAGCGCTGTAGATCCTGTAAGGGTTTTTCAAAGTTTCGCTACCCTGGATCTTATATCACAAGGCCGGGCAGAAATGGTAGTAGGCCGTGGTTCTTTTACCGAATCATTTCCTCTTTTTGGTTACAACCTTCATGATTATAATGAGCTTTTTGCCGAAAAGCTCGATTTGTTGCTTAACATTCGTGATAATGAATATGTAACCTGGTCAGGAAAATTCAGGCCGGCACTTAACAATCAACCCATTTATCCAAGGCCTTTACAAGATCCTTTACCAATTTGGTTGGGTGTTGGCGGTACTCCGGAATCGTTTGTGCGTGCGGGTACATTGGGGCTACCGCTCATGGTGGCCGTAATAGGTGGCGAAACTCATCGTTTTCGTCCGTTAATTGATTTGTATAGAGAAGCAGGAGAAAAAGCAGGGCATTCGCCTGATAAACTAAAAGTAGGATTGCACTCACTTGGCTATGTCGCCGAGTCTAAAGAACAGGCTGTTGAAGATTTTTTCCCCGGTTACGCTAAAACATTTACCCGTATAGGGCGTGAACGTGGTTGGCCACCAATAACACGCCAGCACTTTGACGCACAAAATGGTCCAAGAGGTGCTTTATTGGTTGGAAGTCCTGAAGAAGTAGCAGAAAAACTAATACGGCACAGTGAATCTCTTGGTGGTATATCCCGATTTACTTTCCAGATGGACAATGCTGAATTATCTCATGAACAATTACTTAAAGCAATTGAATTAGTCGGCACACGTGTTATCCCTTTAGTAAATTCATAATTATCCTAAATTAAATGAGTCCTTTGGTTAATGTTCCTATTTTCACGAGTCCTTCCTGTACCTGTTCATCCCAGTGCATACCATAACTTAACCGTACACAGTTATTGTACTGTTTTTGTAATGTAAACATCCTGCCGGGCGCTATGCTAATTTTATGCTTTAAAGCTTGTTCATAGAGTTTAAAAGCATCTACATTTTTATTCAATTCGAGCCAAAGAATAAAACCTCCCTGTGGTCGGGTTACTTTCGTATCGTCTGGAAAGCTTTCACCAATGGTTCTTAAAAAATTAAGTGAATTGCCATGTAGTGTATTCCTTAGCTTTCTTAAGTGATTTTCGTAACGTCCATTTTCAAGAAAACTACCTATAGCCTCTTGTGTTAGGGTTGTGGATGAAATATTATGAAATAATTTTGTCTTAATAATTTTTTCCTTGAATTTTCCCGGAGCTATCCATCCTACCCTATATCCCGGAGCTAATGTTTTAGAAAACGACCCACACCATAGTACATTACCACTTTGATCGTATGTTTTTAACGATTTAGGCCTGTGCGCACCAAAATATACATCGCCATAAAGATCGTCTTCTACAAGCGGCACATTGTAATACTCCATAAGTTCTACAACTTTTTTCTTGTGTTCATCAGGCATAGTACTGCCTAGCGGATTACTAAAGTTACTCACTAAGAGGCATAATTGTATCTTGTTGTTTCTAAGTTCTTTTTCTAAAGCCTCGATCTCAATACCTGTACAGGCATTGGTAGGAAGTTCCAGTACATTCAGCCCTAAGCTTTGTGCAAGCTGTAATATCCCAAAATATACAGGGCTTTCCACAGCAATTGTATCACCTTTAGATACTAATGATACAAGACAGTTAGCCAGTGCATTCATACACCCAGAAGCTGTAATAATATCATCCTCCTTTAAATTACCATCCCAGGTATATGAGTGGCGTGCTATCTGACGCCTTAACCGTAAATTACCTTCTACAGGTTCATACGACGTACCACTGTCATCCATTTCACGCACCGCGTGTACAATGGCTTTATTCAGTTTGGCTACAGGAAGCAATTCAATTGCCGGAACTCCCAATGAAAACTGAATATTTCCTTTTTTACCTATTTCAGAATACACCCTTGCAATAATGTTTTCTGTTTCTTCATGACCCGCCCAATTGTTAGGCTGGCTCGTAGTTACAAGATCGGGTAACGAACGTGTACAATGTGTAACATAATAGCCCGATTGTGGCCTTGCCTCAACCAGTCCTTTACTCTCGAGTACATAATACGATTGCAAAGCTGTACTGATACTAATTCCGTTCTCCTGACTTATTATCCGGACAGACGGTAATTTATCTCCTGTTTTAAGAACACCATCCATTATCTTCTTCTCTATATTTCCCGCAATCTTACGGTAGATATAGTCTGTTTTTAGTTTTTCCATAGTAATTAAACTGTACTGGTCAAATTTACTAAAATTGTATCTGTATTGGTAATAAAATTTAACTGAATTTTGTATAACATCAATCAATAATAAAAACGAATGGAAACAAAGACGAAAGCAATAATAGCTCTTCTTATCGTATGTATATTTTGGGGAACTACCTACCTTGCCCTGCGCATTGGAGTAGAAACCTTTCCTGCTTTTTTATTCTCAGCTATAAGGCAGGTAAGCGCAGGAGTCTTACTTCTGGCCCTTTTATTCATTTTTAAAAAGACTGAAAAGGTAAACTTCTCCGATATTATAAAACAGGTTATACCGGGTATATTACTTATCACTTTAGGTAACGGCATTGTAGGCTGGGCAGAACTTTACATCCCTAGCGGTCTGGCTGCGCTAATTATCTCGGTAATGCCAATCTTTCTGGTAATCATTAATGTTATTTCTGGTAAAGAACAAAAACAATTTAATCTAAAGATCATTTTGGGATTTGTATTAGGATGCACCGGTATTGTACTGATATTTAAAGATAATCTTGCCGATCTTGCAAAACCTGAATACTTATGGGGTGTACTTGCCGTATTTGGAGCCTCTGTATTTTGGGCATTGGGTAGTGTTTATATGAAACATACTACTTTTAACACCAATCCTTATACTAATGCAACCATACAGTTTATAAGTGGTGGCTTAGGTTTGCTTCTTTTCTCTTTGATTTTTGATGATTATAGCCAGCTATCAACAGTAACATCAGACAGTCTTTGGGCATTGCTTTATCTTATACTTATAGGCTCATTATTGTCTTATCTAAGTTACCTGTATGCTATTAAACATTTACCTATAGTAATGGTATCTACCTATGCGTATGTTAACCCAATAATAGCAATACTACTGGGAGTATTCATCCTTAATGAAAAAATCACCTGGATAACTGTATTGGCATTAGTTACTACACTTTATGGCGTTTACCTCATCAATTCCGGGTATCGAACGGCTGTACTAAAAGTAAAGAAAACCATTAAAGTTATTGTTAGTTAATATGTGATTCTCGTCTTTATTTTATCCTAACTCAAGTAATAATTATAAGTAAAAACTGCTCTAGAATATTTTTAGGGCAGTTTTTATATATTAATTGTTTACCGAAATAGCCCATCAACTCAAATACAATATAGTAGCCAGTAAGTTTATTACTGGTATAGAGAACCATAACAAACGAAATAAACCCGTTTCATTAAATAATTCTTTAGGGCTAATAAGTGTTTGTACAAATTATATTTGCTTTGATAGTAATGGCTGGAGTAGTTTTGAGTTGGATTTGGAAACGGTTATAAAAGCAAAAGGATGAACTGTTATGTTCATCCTTTCTGAAATTATTTTTTTGACGTTGATTAATAAATGTTTAAAAACCTAAAATCAAGACATCTGATACATTAACAAACTACATAAAACTTCGCATTGAATTACTGTAAATTATTACGTACTTTACGTTCTCCAGAGATTGTCTTTGAATATATATATACTTAAATTTTTTTCCCTTTTTAGGTTTTAGTACAAAATGATAATCATTATTAACATCGGTAATTTCTATAGTCTTTTCATTATGAACTCTGAAAGATTTTGCCCATCCTAAACCTTGAACACTAGTCAATTTATCATTCCAAATAGATTCAGAACCATTCATTACAATCATTTTCTCACCATTAAAACCACTCGTAAACATTAAGACTGAATATTCATCGTCTATAGCATTTAATTGCTTTAAATAATCATTTATTGAAGCATCACTAACTGTTTTTTCATATTCCTTAAATTCGACTTTCGGGCTCTTACACATAACGAATAGTAAAAGAAATAAAATGTAGCTAATTTTTTTCATTTTATGGTTTATATTGCTCTTCAATCGCGAATTATAGACATACTTCTCTGCTAATGGATCAACATTAAACCATCTTCCGATTGCTGGGTCATAATTCCTCGCTCCATAATCCTACAAGTCAAGCCCCAGTTCGTTTTGCAGCTCTTTCCCATTGTACTTAATCTTACTTCCTTAACAATTCTTCTACCGTTTTTTGTAATTGCTGATCTTCACCTGCATTGGTTTTAGCAGGTTCGTTTTTCACTTTGACATCCGGTTGCAACTGGAAATTTTCCATTAGTTTACCTTCTTTGGTTGTACGCATTCCTATTTGCGGTATCCCAAAAATAGTTTTGCCATCTATCATTCTTTCCCACCATACCGCAGTTCCTGTACCCGGTACCGGCATACCAATAAGTTTACCAATCCCTAATGCCTGATATGTATATGGGAACATATGTGCATCAGAATAATTTCCTTCATTAATTATTACTGCAGATGGTTTTTGCCATTTAAATAACGGCTCCGATCCCATTTTTTGCCCTCTAGGCTCAAAACTCATATAAGGTTTACCGCTTAAAAAGGTAGCAAGGTCATCATGCAACCATCCACCACCATTAAAACGTGTATCAACAATAAGAGCTTCTTTGTTATTATATTTCCCTAATGCTTTTTCAAATACCTGGCGGAAGCTTTCGGAATTCATTCCGGCAACGTGTACATAACCTAAACGCCCCCCAGATAATTTTTCTACATCTTTTTCCCTGTTTTTTACCCAGCGCTCATAAACTAATCTGTTTTCCTGAGAAATTGTTATTGGCTCAACAACCTCATTCCAACGTTTACCTGTTTTAGCATCGTATAAAGAAAGTAATGTTTTCTTATTTGCTTTTCTGTTTAAAAGGACATAAAAATTTTGTTCAGGCGTAATTTTCACATCATCAATAGCTTCTATAATTACCCCTGTTGTAATTTTTTGTTTTGCTTTTAGTAACGGACTTTTATCCATTACCTCAACAATTTTCACTCCATTACCATTGTACGAATTATCAATATAAATACCTAGTGAAGCTGTAAGATCGCTAAATTTAGTAGCCTCAGGACGATAACGCCCACCTGTATGTGATGCATTTGTCTCTCCAAGCATTTCACCAAGCAAGTCTGCAAAATCTACTGAGTTGTTTATGTATGGTAAAAATTTAGCATACTCTTTTTTATAAAAATCCCAATCTACTCCATGTAGATCTTCCAAATAGAATTTCTTTTTAAATTGTCTCCAAGCATGCTCAAACATATAATTACGCTCGGCAGTTTCGTTTAAGTTCATGTCTGATGAAAAATTGATATTATCTTTTTTACCATCCTTTACATTAATCTTGATCAGTTTTCCTCCTCTATCGATTAGGAACAGATTTTCTTCATTTTTATCAAAAGCCAGATCAGACCCAATCCCATTTAAATTAACAAACAGCTTCGTTTCTTTCTCTCTGAATTTGGTACGCCAAAGATTAGTTCCTTCTTCAAAGCGGGTTAGATAATATAGATTCTCTCCATCTTTATCCAAAACAAAATCAGATAATTTAGATGAATGGATCGTTAGTTTTTCTTTTCGATCCTGTAATCCTTCAAAATCTATCTTTAAAGGTTTTACTGGTTCGATCTTTTCTTCTTTATCTTCCTTCTTATCTTTATTTTTCTCTTTTTTGTCAGCATCCTTGTCCTTATCCTTGTCTTTTGCATCTTCCTGTTCTTTCCATAAAGCATATTCAGCTTTATTAAGTTGGAACTTTTTATGAGCGTTCTCAGTTAAGAAAATTGCATACACATCGCTTTCAGAACCCCAGCTACCATGCGAGCGATATCCTTCCTTATCTGAAGACCAGTATACCATTTCGCCATTCATGCCAAATTTAGGCTGTTGGTTACTATATCCACTTTCACTCAGGTTTATTGGCATCTTGCCGTCAGAAACATTCAATAAACCGATATCAGTATTCCATCGGTCATAAGCCATATAGGTAACCAATAACCATTTACTATCTGGCGACCATGTATAGTATTGATCTCCATCACTATATGAATAATTGTATTTTCCCTCCAAAACAGTTCTTACGTTACCCGATGCCCTGTTAAGAATTCTGATTGTTGTACGATCTTCAAGAAAAGCAATTTCTTTACCATCAGGTGAATATTGCGCCTGAAATGATTCTTTACCAGAACTGATTACTGTAGTTTCTTTTATTTGGCTAGCATCAAAAAAATATTTTTCGTTAGCATTTACAATAGTAGCTTCATAAATGTTCCAGCATCCACCGCGTTCACCAGAATATAAAAGCTTTTTACCATCAGTACTAAACTGTAAATTACGTTCCTGTTCAGGCGTATCGGTAATTCTTTTTGTTTGTCCGAATTCTACCGAAGCTACAAAAACTTCACCATGTACTATAAAAGCGATTTCTTTTCCGTTAGGAGAAACAGCAAAATTTTCGGCTCCTTCACGAATTGGTTCCATAACTTTCTCGTTATATCTTTCGTCCGACTGTAAATGAATATCTACTTTTTTAGGTTGCCCTCCTTCAGTCTGGGTATAAATTTCGCCATCCCAGGTATAACATAAAACACCATTATTTGATCGGCTTAAAAAGCGAACTGGGTGTTTTTTAAAATTGGTAACCTGCTGCGCATTACTTTCTTTATTGCCTTGTAAAGTAGCTTTCCATACATTAAATGTACCGTCTCTTTCACTAAGGAAAAAATAAGTATTACTATTTCCAAAAACCGGGTTACGCTCCTCTGTAGCACTTTCAGTTACCTGAGAGTATGTGTTGTCCTTAGTATTATAAAGCCATAAATCACGGGTAACCGATGAGTTTTGATGCTTACGCCAAGTATCTTCATACCCCTTTTTGTCATGGAAAAACAGTAACGTACCATCGTCACTATAATTTGCCATTTCTGCCGGTGTCGATATAATTCGTTTTTCCTGACCTCCGCTCACTTTAATCTCATACAGTTCTGATAAAGCCGGTGTAGGAAATATAGAAGAAGTCACATCATCTAGGCGAGGAGAGTTAAAAATTACCTTATCATCCGAAAGCGAAAAATCACTAGGAATATCATCTGCAGAATGGTAGGTTAATCGTTTTGCGATACCTCCATTAGATGGCATAACAAAAACATCTCTATTACCATGACGCATTGATGAAAATGCTATTTGCTTTCCATCATGACTCCAAACCGGATCGGCATCATACGCTTCATGGATCGTAAGTCGTATTGCTTCTCCCCCATTTGCAGGCACTTTAAAGATATCGCCCTGATACGAAAAAGCAATTTGAGAACCATCTGGAGATATAGCTGCATTTCGTAGCCATTTGGGATTAGTATTCAGGTTGGGTGTAACCTGTGAATATGTAGTATTTAAAACTAATAATAATGTGAAACAGAAATACTTTCTCATAATAAAAATTACATTTTGTTATCTGTAACAAATATAATTTTTTCACATTACTTTATTAGTAAATAACTCATTTTCACGGTCAATTATCTCATTTTTCAGATGTTTGACCGTTACACACATTAATTATGCACTACTACAATAAAAAAGGACAACTTAGTAGTTGTCCTTTTCTCAATATTAATAACCTACGGCCTTTACAGCCATAAGCATTTCTTTTAATTCTTATGGTTTCGTAACCTTGATTGTATCTGTAGTAACAGAAATTGTATCATTTTTGCCTCCAGGCATATCCACTTCAGTTTCAGTAGTAGTGATTGTATCACCATCTGCTTCTACTGTAGTGTCAGTTTCGATAGTAGTTTCTTTATTGTCTTTACATGAAGCAAGACTAAGTCCTGCAACAAGAACCGATACCATAAGTGCACTCTTTAAAAATGTTTTTCTCATAAGTTTGTGTTTTTTAGATTATTAATTCGCTTATTTTCAAAGTTAACGTTTTATATATATGGGTTTCCCATAATTTTATTAAATTTTGTTAACTAATCTTAAAATCAACTTCTTAACTTACAACTTATTCCCCTTTTCTTGTCCCAGTTCAATGCCTACAATTTTAATGCTCATTAATTTTACTTTTAATACCAAAACGACCAAAAACAAAAATGCATTCAACAATTTATAACCATAAATCATTAACTTTAACTCTATAAAAATAGCATACTATGTCAAATATTGGTCTTATACTCGAAGAGCGTCCTAGTGATATTGGTAATTTTATGGTTGGCAGGTTATTACCTTTTAGAGGTAAAAGAACGGTAGGCCCTTTTGCCTTTATCGATCATATGGGACCTACGGCATTAAACGATCACGAAAATCTGGATATAGGTCCGCATCCGCATATCGGCCTCTCTACCCTTACCTACCTGTTTGAAGGAAATATAATGCACCGCGATAGCTTGGGTACCGAAGTAGAAATTAAACCCGGACAGGTAAACTGGATGACTTCGGGAAAAGGTATTGTTCATTCTGAACGCACACCTGAACGTTTACGTCATTCTGATAAGCACCTGCATGGGTTGCAAATTTGGGTAGCACTTCCTAAACATCTGGAGCAAATGGAACCTTCATTTGCTCATGTTGAAGAACATGGCCTTCCGCAATGGAAAATAGGCGATGTTTCGGTAAAACTTATTGCTGGAGAAGCTTTTGGAAAAAAGTCGGATGTGCCTGTGTATAGTCCGCTTTACTTTTTGGAATTTAAAAGTACTACCAAACAAAAAATGACTATTGGCAGTGAATTGTATGGCGAAAGTGGCCTTTATATTTTAGAAGGAAGCATAGAAAGCGATGGCGATACTTTTTCACCGAAACAGCTACTGGTAGCAAAAGACACTTCGCTTTGTGAATTTACCATGAATGAAAACACTACTGTATATATTTTTGGAGGTGAACCTTTCGATGAACCAAGATATATTTATTGGAATTTTGTTGCAACCTCTTTAGAGTTAATCGAAGATGCAAAAAAACGATGGACAGAACAGTCCTTTCCTAAAATTGAAGGAGAAACCGGATTTGTACCATTACCTGAAGAAATTAAAAACTTTAATATTAAAAAATAAACCAATTATGGAAATAGAACGATTTGACGACGGTAAAAAAGGACATTTTAAAGCTGTAGAAAATGGCGTTGAAGCCGGACTTATGACCTATGTATGGGCTGGAGAGGATAAAATAATAATTGATCATACCGAAGGAAACCCCGAGTTTAAAGGCGTAGGTATAAAAATGCTTAATAAGGCTGTGGAGTATGCCCGTGAAAACGACGTTAAGATAATTCCGTTATGTCCTTTTGCTAAAAAAATGTTTGACCGTACAGAAAGCATTCGCGATGTACTTGCTTAAATAATATATATTATTTAGCTTAATCATAAAAAATCATTAGAAAGATTAGTACCTTTAGGTAAACATTCTTTCTAATGATTTTTCTGGTTTTTATAAATACAATAATTTTTATAATACTTTCTTTCCTGCACTTTTATTGGGCATTAGGTGGCAATTGGGGAATGGAAGGTGTAGTACCTACCTTTTCTGATGAAGGTAAAAAAGTATTTAAACCCGGACTGCACGCAACAATGGGTGTTGGTATAGTTATGGGCGGTTTTGCATTTATAATTATTGGGAATACCGGTTTTTTCGATCAATCATTAAGCCATACATTTATCAGATATGCTACCTTAGCTATTGGCATTCTCTTCCTTTTAAGGGCAATAGGTGAATTTAAATATATAGGATTTTTTAAAAAGGTAAAAGGAACCTTGTTTGCTAAAAACGACACCCGTTATTATAGTCCGTTATGTTTGGTTATTGCCATTATAAATTTTGCAATTATACTCCTTACATAAAAAGAAAGGACAATCTTCCGATCGTCCTTTCTTAATTAAGAATATATATAACCTTTTATAATATCGCTTAAGTTTTTATTTTAAAGAGGCCATGTCAATTACAAATCTGTATTTTACATCGCTCTTTTCCATACGTTCGTATGCTTCGTTAATGTAATCCATATTGATAACCTCAACTTCAGATACTATACTGTGTTCTGCACAGTAATCCAACATTTCCTGAGTTTCTGCAATACCTCCAATAAGGCTTCCCATGATGCTTCTGCGTTTGCTAATAAGCGTGAAAGCCTGCAATGGCTCTCCGGCAGGTGGAACACCTACAACAATCATAGTTCCGTTTTTTCTAAGCAGGTTAAGATATGTATTGTAATCGTGTTGTGCTGATACCGTATTCAATATTACATCGAAAGTATTTGTCAAAGAAGCCATTACTTCAGCATTTGATGTAAGTGCAAAATGGTGTGCTCCCAATTTTTTCGCATCCGCTTCTTTAGATGGCGAACCACTAAGCATAGTAACTTCTGCACCAAAAGATGCTGCAAATTTAACTGCCATATGGCCCAATCCTCCCAATCCAAGTACAGCTACTTTATGACCTTTACCCACTTTTAAATGACGTAATGGCGAATAGGTAGTGATACCAGCACAAAGTAATGGTGCTACTCCGCTTAATGGCAATTTGTCAGATACGTGCAGTGTATATTTTTCATCTACGGTTATCGTTGTAGAATAACCCCCGTAAGTTGGGATTTTCGTACCTCTTTCATAACTATTGTATGTTCCTGTCATACCTTCATCACAATATTGTTCCTCGCCTTCCAAACAGCTTTGACAATGCCTGCAAGAATCAACAAAACAACCTACACCGGCCAGTTCGCCTACTTTAAAGTTTTTTACGGCATCACCTGTTTTTATAATCCTTCCCACAATTTCATGCCCTGGAACCAATGGATAAATAGCTGGACCCCAATCACCTTTAGCAGTATGGATATCCGAGTGGCAAACACCACTAAATAATATTTCGATTTGTACCTGGTTAGGCCCTACTTCTTTTCTTTCAAACTCAAAAGGTTTTAAAGGAGTTTCGGCATCATATGCTGCAAATGCTTTTACTTGTATCATTATATATAGTTTTTTGGTTTATTTAGTTGGTTTTATCTTTACCTATAAGCCTGAGCTTATCGGCTAATTCGCGCCTGTAAGTAATACCGATAGGTATGGGCGTATGCTTAATTACTACATGGTCTTTCATTACTTCTTCAACCTTATCCAGTGCTATGATATAAGATTTATGTGCTCTCATAAATAATGACGATGGCAGGCATCTTTCAAAATCATTTGTTGTTATTGTTGCAAGATAATTTCGTTTTTGAGTAAATATCTTTACATAATTTCCATAACTCTGGGCATACAGTATGGTATTTACTTCAATATCTATAATATCACTGTCTACTTTTACACTAATGCTGCCCGTAGCTTGGTTTTCCTCTTGAGAAGCATTAACGCTTTCCAATTCAAAAAAACGATCTATAGCTTTTATAAACCTCGGATAAAAAATAGGCTTAAGCAGGTAGTCCAGTACTCCGTACTCGTAACTTTCAAGAGCAAATTCACTATACGCTGTAGTCAATATGGTTCTAGGCGGTTTTACAAGTTTTTGCAACATTTCAATCCCTGATATTTCAGGCATATCTATATCCAGAAACATCAGATCCGGAGTGTTATTTTTAAGATACTCCATAGCCTCTACCCCATTGTACCCCTGAAAAACAAGTTCCAATGCCGGGTTTTGTTTTATATAGTTCGCCAGTACATAATGGGCTGCAGGCTCATCATCTATTATAATACATTTTTTAACAGACTGATTCATAACCTTTTTAGCTGTAATTGTAAATTTACGGTATAAATATCAGTTTCTTTTATATCTAGTGAGTAATCACTACCATACAATAATCTTAATCGTTCAGTTGTATTCTTAATACCTATTTTAGTAGATATAACTTCATTCTTTTTCTCCGGCAGGGAGTTTTTAACCACCAGTTCCAATTTACCTTCCTTAACTGTAAGTTTTACATTCACAAAACACTTTTCTATAGTACAAGTACCATGCTTAAAGGCATTTTCTACAAAACAGATAAGCAGCATTGGTGGTATTTTATAGGCATTGTTATTGTCAATATCACTATCAAAGTTTATTTCGCAACGGTAACCTACTCTTTCCCTTTCCAACTCAATATAACTACTTATAAAATTTATCTCGTCTTCTAATGCTACACACTGGCGTTCATTGCTTTCCAGCTGGTAACGCATCAACTGCGATACATGCATGATAAGACCTGGTGTACGTTCAGGATATTGCAGACTAATACCGTATAATGTATTGAACGTATTAAATAAAAAGTGTGGATTAAGCTGTTCCCTTAGTGAGTTTAACTGTGCCTGATTGTATAATAACTTCTCACTATCGAGGTCTTTTCGTTCGCGATAAAATTTTAATATGATTATTACCGACAGTATGCATATTAATGTAGCCGCAAGAGTAGCCATTTGAAAAACATAGCTTTTTTGCTCGGAGGATTTATAGAGGAAACAATTTTTATAAATCCACAATGTAGCTACTTCATATAATATTACCGAAAAAACAAGCAATAGCATAGTGCTTAATAAAATATAAACAAGTGGCTTGTGTTTTTTTAATAACAGCGGCAACAGAAAAAAACGGTTAAGCTGTGCGTGGGTAAACAATATAAGAAAATAGGCACAGCCAGACCAAATGCCTCTCCATGACTTTATTAATATCCAGTCGTTTAGTGTAAAAAGTATAAAAGAGAACACAAGTATAAATGCTTCCTGCCACCACTTGTTTTCAATTATATTCCTAAAAAATTTATTCATCAATTTCATTTTCTTACTGCAAAGTACGGACTAATCTTGAAATAGTTACCAATTTCTATGACGAATTCAACTTGTCATATGATGAATTCAATTCATCATTTATTACCACACCAACCCAAACATGCACAGTAAATTTGTTGCCATTATCAACACAATTATCTTACTAATATTACTTCTTAAATGCACTTTAAAAAATTAACGCTGCTATTATTGCTTTATTCAATAGGAAGCTTTAGCCAAAATTTATCGCTTAAGGAAGCTGTAGATAAAGGCGTTGCCAACTATGGTTTTGTAAAAGCAAAAGGTAGTTATGCCAGGGCAGCACAGGAAACTGTAAAACAAGCCAAACGCGACTATCTACCCAATCTTAACTTATCTGCACAGCAGGACTATGGAACTGTAAATGGCCAAAATGGTCCACTTTATGGTTTAGGAGGGCTTGGCGTTGCTTCTTCAGGGCTTCCTTTGCCTGAACAAAACTGGAATGCCGCCTTTGGTGCCCTTTATCTTGTTAACATGAACTGGGATTTTTTCACCTTCGGGCGAATGAAGCAACGTATTACCATTGCCAAAGCAGATGCGGAAAGACAACAAAAAGATTTTGAACAGGAACAGTTTCAGCATAAGGTAAAAATTGCAGGAGCTTATCTTAATTTGCTTGCGAGCCAACGATTACAAATATCGCAGCAAAAAAATCTAAGCCGTGCCGAAGTAGTACACGAAAATGCTGCTGTTCGAGTTAAAAACGGACTATTACCGGGTGTAGACTCTACTCTGGCAGCTGCAGAAGTTTCCAGAGCTAAAATTGCCCTTAACCAGATTCGTGAGCAGGTAAAACTGCAAAACAACAGGCTTGTAGAACTTATGGGAGTTGAACTTACAGACTTTGCTGTTGACACTACTTTTGTTACCTCTGTACCTAAAGCCATACTTACCCGCGAAGATCAGAGTGACAGCCTTAATAACCCTATCAGGCAATTTTACAAGAGCCGTATTAGTTTAAGTAAGGAGCAATTGAGTCTGTACAAAAAAGATTACTATCCTACTTTTAGCCTTTTCGGAGTTTACCAAACTAGAGCATCCGGATTTAACAGCAACTATGCGGTAGACCAAAATTCGTTTACGCAGAGTTATCTCGACGGTATAAATCCTACACGTCAAAATTATCTTTTGGGTATAGGCATGACCTGGAATCTTACCACAATAGCACGATCGTCTAAAAAAGTAAGTGCTCAAAAACTTATAGCACAAGGCCTTGAAGAAGAATATAAAGCAGTAGACCTGCAATTAAAAGCACAGGAAGATGCTGCCAATGCACGTATGGGTTTTGCTATGGAAAACTACAGTGAGGCACCTCGCCAGGTAAGGGCTGCACAACAGGCTTACCTGCAACGCACTACCTTATATAACAATGGACTTACCGATCTTGTTGATGTTACCCAGGCACTTTATACTTTAAACCGTGCCGAGACCGATCGCGACATTATATATACCAATGTGTGGCAGGCATTACTTATGAAAGCTGCCGCAACAGGCGATTTTAATCTTTTTATAAACGAATTTTAATTTTATCCGATAATGAATTTAATACGTTTTGCACTTCGCAAACCTATATCCATATTGGTACTTGTCGCCGGATTATTCTTTTTCGGTATAGGTGCCGTGAGCAATATTAAGGTTGACATCCTGCCAAAAATGAATCTCCCGGTAATTTACCTGGCTCACCCTTTTGGGGGATATACACCCGACCAGATGGAATCGTATTTTGCCAAAAACTATGTAAATATTATGTTGTTTGCTAATGGGGTAAAATCGATAGAAACAAAAAACATACAGGGCTTAACCTTAATGAAAGTTACCTATTATGAAGATACCAACATGGCGCAGGCAGCAGCAGAGTTGAGTGCCCTTTCCAACAGGATACAGGCAATATTCCCTCCCGGATCGCAACCCCCGTTTGTTATCCGTTTTGATGCATCTTCGTTACCAGTAGGACAACTAGTATTGAGTAGTAAAATCAGGAGTAACAATGAACTACAGGATTTAGCAAACATTTATGTACGTGCTTCTTTTACATCGATACCCGGATTATTATCACCTCCTCCTTTTGGTGGAAGCCCCAGAACTATAGAAATTAATGTAGATCCGGCACAGCTTCGTGCTCACAACCTTACTCCGGATCAGATTGTTGAAGCGATACGAATTAACAACCAAACAGCGCCATCGGGTAACATAAGGATTGGAGATAAAAACTATCTTACACCTACAAACAACACCATTAAGGAGATTAAAGATTTTGAAAAGATTCCTTTGTTTAAAGGCAGTGTACAAAATCTTTCGTTGGGTGATGTAGCTACTGTAAAAGACGGTGCAGATATTACCAACGGTTACGCTTTAGTAAATGGAAAACGATCTGTATATGTAAGTATTGCCAAAGCGGGTGATGCTTCTACGTGGGATGTTGTAAAGAACCTTAAAGCTAACCTCCCTAAAATTCAGAGTACATTACCGGAAGACGTACAGATGACCTACGAGTTTGACCAGTCGGTTTATGTAATTAACTCAGTTAAGAGCCTCGTTACTGAGGGTGTAATTGGTGCTGTACTTACAGGATTAATGGTAGTACTGTTTTTGGGAGATAAACGAGCTGCACTTATAGTAATACTTACCATACCTATCTCTATTATATCAGGGGTACTATTCCTGAAATTATTTGGTCAGACCATAAACCTTATGTCACTAAGTGGGCTTGCACTTGCTATTGGTATATTGGTAGATGAAAGTACTGTAACTATAGAAAACATACACCAGCACCTCGATATGGGCAAACCCAAAGCCGTCGCGATATGGGATGCCTGTAAAGAAATTGCATTGCCAAAACTTCTTATCTTATTGTGTATCCTTGCCGTATTTGCTCCTGCATTTATAATGACAGGAATACCAGGAGCATTATTCCTTCCGTTAGCAATGGCGATAGGTTTCTCTATGATCATATCGTTCTTACTATCACAAACTTTTGTACCTGTAATGGCTAATTGGCTTATGAAAACTGATGGACATGGTAAACATAAGTCATCGGAAGTAAGTCATGATTCCGGAGCAGAAAAAATGGCTTTCGCAGAAAGAGAAGATTATAATAATGATGGAAAATTAAGTCGTTTCGAGAAATTCAGGATTGGTTATATGCGACTTGTTGACAGATTACTACCAAAACGTAAATTTGTTACTCTTGCTTATCTTATTGGAATTACAGCACTTGCCGTAGTAATGATAAACGTTATTGGCCAGGATGTATTTCCTAAAGTAAATTCAAGTCAGTTCCAGTTACGTATGCGTGCCCCAGATGGTACTCGTATTGAACGTACAGAGGTAAAAGCCCTTGCAGTACTTAAAGAAATGGAAGATCTGGTAGGTAAAGAGCATATTGGTATATCATCGGTATATGTAGGTAACCACCCTTCCCTATTCTCAGTATCTCCAATATACCTGTTTATGGCAGGGCCACATGAAGCGGTATTTCAGATAGCACTAAAAGATTTCCATACGGATATGGATACTTTTAAAGATGAACTAAGAAACAGGATCAAGAAAAATGTACCGGGAGTTAGCGTATCATTTGAGCCGATAGAACTTACCGATAAAGTACTAAGTCAGGGATCACCTACTCCTGTAGAGATAAGGATTGCCGGAAAAGATAAAAAACGTAATGAAGAGTACGCCAACAAAATAATGGCACAACTTGGAAAGAAAGATTATTTCAGGGATATACAAATTGCACAGCCAATACATTATCCGTCATTAAATATAGATATTGACAGGACAAGGGCTGCACAATTAGGTGTTGACATGAATGATATTTCGCGTTCACTTATAGCTTCTACCTCATCCTCACGTTATACCGAGAAAAATACCTGGATAGACGAAAAGGCAGGATTATCATACAATGTACAGGTACAGGTACCTTTAGATAAAATGATGACCGAAAATGATATAGGTGAAATTCCATTGCTTAAAAACTCTACCCGACCTGTATTGAGCGATGTGGCTACCATTACGCCATCTGAAACACGCGGACAGAATGATAACCTGGGGGCAATGCCTTATATTTCTATCACAGCAAATATTGACCATACCGATCTTGGTACAGCTACTAAAGATGTTGAAGCTACTATAAAAAACCTTGGTGAATTGCCAAGGGGATTATTTATTGAGCCTATTGGCCTTAGTAAAGTATTAACAGAAACTATGAAAAGCCTGGAAGCAGGTTTACTGGTGGCTGTTGTAGTTATCTTTCTTATGCTTGCAGCCAACTTTCAATCGTTTAGGGTATCATTAGTTGTATTAACTACTGTTCCGGCAGTGGTACTTGGTGCCTTACTATTGCTTTTGGCAACAGGCTCTACACTTAACTTACAATCTTATATGGGCATTATCATGTCAGTTGGGGTTTCGATCGCTAACGCCGTATTACTCGTTACCAATGCAGAACAATTGCGAAAGGTAAATGGAAACGCGTTACAATCTGCACGGGAAGCAGCATCGCTTAGGCTACGACCAATTATAATGACCAGTGTTGCTATGATTGCCGGTATGTTACCAATGGCTATAGGCCATGGTGAAAGTGGTGAACAGGTATCACCTTTAGGAAGAGCTGTAATAGGCGGATTAGTGTTTTCCACCTTTGCAGTACTTATTATACTGCCACTTATTTTTGCATGGGCGCAAGGCAAAGCCACAACCCAATCGGTATCCCTGGATCCTGAAGACAAAGAGAGTAAATTTTATGCACCAACATTAAACCAATAACATGAAAAATATATTAACACCTACCACAGTTCTTTTAGTATCAGCTCTTATATTGAGCAGCTGCGGCAATACCGAAAAAGAAATTAAACCGGTTGAAGCTGCTCCGAAAATAGAAACTTTTGAAATTAAGAAAGAAAAACTGTCTTCAGAAATTCAACTTCCGGCAGAATTATCAGGCTTTCGCCAGGTAGACCTTTATGCTAAAGTAGCCAGCTTTGTAAAAGAACTAAAAGTAGATATTGGCACCGAGGTTAAAGAAGGGCAGCTATTGATTGTTCTTGAAGCACCGGAAATCAGCTCACAGCTTGCGGCAGCACAATCAAGACTGCATTCGCAGGAAGCCATTTATACTGCAAGCAACAGTACTTACAACCGTATTTTAGAAACCAGTAAAGTTGAAGGTACTATTTCGAAAAACGACCTCGATGTAGCTCTTGCAAGAAAAAGTTCTGACTATGCACAATTACAAGCAGCAAAAGCTTCTTATAAGGAAATTCAGATAATACAAGAGTACTTACAGATTCGTGCGCCATTTAACGGCATTGTAACGGCTCGTAATATTAATACGGGCGCTTATGTAGGTCCGGCTGGAAAAGGATCGGATTTACCTTTATTAACCATTCAGGATCAAAAGAAATTAAGACTTGCTGTATCTGTACCGGAAATGTATACCGGTTATCTTAAAAATGGTGATGAATTGAGTTTTAGCGTTCGTTCTATGCCTAACGAAATATTTAAGGCTAAAATCCAAAGAATGTCTGGCGCTCTTGATTTAAAACTGCGCTCTGAACGTGTAGAAATGGATGTTATAAACAACGACGATAAACTTTTACCGGGCATGGTAGCCGAAGTAGTATTACCTCTTAATGCTAAAGACAGTACTTATGTAGTACCAAAAACAGCAGTGGTAAACTCTAGCGAGGGTATTTATGTTATTCGTGTAAAGGATAATAAAACACAACGTGTAGATGTAAAAAAAGGCAGGCAAACTGCCGATAGCACAGAAATATTTGGTGACCTGTCTTCTAAAGATATATTGGTAAAAGCAGCCAGTGAAGAGCTAAGAGATGGCACAGAAATAAAGAATTAAAGAGCGTTTATTGGTAATTATTGTTTGGGTAGCCTCCGGAAGTTTATGATTTCCGGGGGCTTTTTTGATTATAAAAAAAGGATAACCCTATTTGGGATTATCCTTTTTTCTAACTCTGAATTAATAAAATATAACCTATTTTTTTAGTATAAGTAATGATGGTGTATGATTAAGCCATGTACTATGTGATTCTACCAGTTTTTTCCAACTGTCAACACTTATTATCATAAGATCCTGTTCCTGCAAGAATTCTTTTTCTAAAGTACGCTGGCTTAATAATTTTATGTGATTAGGCACATTATGCTCTATAATACGAATTGCCTCTTTAATCTGAGGATTGTTTTTTACAGAACCATCTGCATCAAGTACTGTTACTTGCGAACCGACATTACTTATAAGTTTTTGCGCAAACTCAATAAGAAAACTATCCGACGGATCAAATATGGTTAGAAAAACCCTATCGGTGCTTTTAAAATCTTTATCGACCAAAATTCCAACAGGAGGTTCTGTTTTAGAAATTATCTGTTGCGTACGATCATCAAATGGAGAATTTTCAAACAATTTCTCTTTGCCTGTAAATGTATTCAATAGATTTTCGGGATTAATTATCCTTGTAGTAAAACCTAATATCTTCCCTAAAAGCGTTCCTTCAAATATTGATTGACCAATATCTATCAATACCAAATCGAATTCTCCTTTATTTGCTACTGTTGTAATATCACTATCCATATCAGTAGTAGCTTTAAATAGCGTAGTAACTTTTTGTCCAAGATTTTCGGCTTCAGCCAAAATCGGCTTAAAGCTTTCCCTTTCGTATTCCTCAAGATTAAAAGTATGTATTTCGCTACTTGGCGATATATGCATAGCGGTTACCATAGCATTACCACTCATCTTCTTTACAAATGCATTAGCCAGTTTTAATAATGTTTTACCACCTTCGGGGCTATCAAAAGAAACAAGTACCTTAAATTTACTTTCCTGCCTAATCTCAGTTGGAATATAATTTTTCCTTCTGTTGTATATAAATCCAATTAAATCAAGTGCCGGACCTGTCATAAATGTTGTAGCCAGTGCCATGATAACCATCATAGAGAAAATCTCTGTAGAAAGTACACCCAAATCGTATCCGATATTAAGGACGATAAGTTCCATAAGACCACGCGTATTCATCAGTGCACCAATGGTGAGACTATCCCTCCAATTTTGTCCAACAAACCTAGCTGTAAGCGCACTACCTACAAACTTACCTACTACGGCAACTGCTATAATAAGTCCACATACCTTCCAAAGATATGGATCGTCTAAAAGACCGATTTGTGTACGCAATCCTGTAAATACAAAGAACAATGGCAATAACATTACTTGCGATACATCTTCTACCTTTTCAATAAATATACTTCTGAAACGCATATTCTCCGGCATGATAGCTCCTGCCATAAAAGCTCCGAACAATGCATGTATACCAATAACTTCTGTAGTATATGACGATATAAGTAGTGTAAGGAAAAAGATTGCGATAACAGGTTTGGTAATGTTTTCTTTATGGCTATAAAGATCTCCAATACGTTTCAGGAATGGTTTTACCACCCATAGCATAAGGAATACATAACCAATAGCTAACCCAATAATATATAATGAGCTTACAAATGATCCTGCTTTAACAATAGCAATAACAGCTGCAAGAATACACCATGCTGTAATATCATCGGCTGCGGCACAGGTAATTACCAAAGCACCAATACGGGTTCGGTGCAAACCACGTTCCTGTACAATCCTAGCCAGTACGGGGAAAGCAGTAATACTCATAGCAATACCCAAGAACAACCCGAATGAGGAGAACTCTACTCCTGCCGGAGCGAAGTTTTCGTATATAAAATAAGCTAATACAAGACCTAATGTAAAAGGTATTATAATACTTGCATGGCTTATGATCACTGCATCTTTAGCTTTATTTTTTAAAACTCCCAGATCCAGTTCCATACCAACTACATACATAAACAAAATAAGTCCAATCTGGCTAAGGAATTGTAGATTACCAAGTGAAGCCACAGGGAACAATAATGCAGAATACTCAGGAAACAGAGTACCTACTAACGATGGGCCTAATACTATACCAGCAATCATTTCCCCAATTACAGATGGCTGCCCTATTCTTTTACATATCCACCCAAAAAAACGAGCAACAAATATTATGGTAATAATCTGTACCAATAGTATTGCCAACGGATGTGTAAGGTTATGATAAAGCGCATCTAAAAAGTCATCCCATTGGTTTGACTCTGCCGTTTTCACCACAATTTCGCGGCCTTTTTCCAGTTCTTTACCGTTTTTTAATGCCCAGTATATTAATGCCGAAAAAACGGCTATTACACTTACATAAAAGAAACTGTTTCTAAAGTTTTTCATGACTTTCTAATGGCTTGTAGTTAAATATCATGCAATATTACAGAGAATTATGTAAGCAAATACATTTTAAGTATTTCTTAAAATAGGTTTTGCGGTAAAGAGGGGAAATTATGTAATAAAAAATGTACTGAATGTTGGATGTCGGATGGCTGAAATCGAATAATGGATAATGAGAATTATATTTTACAAATTAAACTTTTACAAGCTTAATAAAATCACTACGGTAAATTTCACTTAATGAAAAGCTGTAATTTTTCCCGTCGTTATCAAAAATATCTGCTGTAATTTCGTCATGGCTATAAAACTGTACATGCTTTAAGGCTATGGCTGCTTTTTTATTTATACGACAAAATTCAGGCAGCATCTCCAACAGCTTTTCAAAAGAGTAGTTTTTAACCGTTATTTTAGAGCTATCGTTTAGTAAAAGTATTTTGTCACGACTATCTATATTTGATGTTACTATGCCAAATATCTTTTCTACACTAATTAGCGCTTTACCTTTATCAGTATTCAAATTTATCTGTTTAATTATTTTTTTAGGCTTAGCCATACGAAGCACAACCTTTTGTACCGCCTGTTGCAAACGTTCCGGTTTTATGGGTTTAACCACATAATCCACAGCGTCCCTGTCAAAAGCATCAACCGCAAAGTTTTTATATGCTGTAGTGAAAATAATAGCCTTGCCTCTAACAGCATCGGCTACCTGCAAACCATTCATTCCCGGCATTTCAATATCGGTTATAAGCAAATCAAAATCCAGTGATTGCCATTCGTTTAAGAGAACTTCGGGGCTATTAAATGCCTTTACTACTTCCAGTTCTGGCAATTGTTCACAAAGCATCTTTAAGTAGGCAAGCCCAGGAAGCTCATCATCAAGCAGTAAGCATTTGATTTTTGTATTCAAGCAGGTTTATCTTTAGTTTTGCAATATAAATATCTTCTTCTACATAACGCTCTAATTTAAAACATGACTTATAAATTATTTGAAGTCTTTGCTCTAATGTAGCCGAGCCTATACCGCTATGTTCTTTTAAAAATGTAGATTTTGGCGATATCTTGTTAGATACCATAAGCGAAAAATTATTGTCTTTAAATTCTATAACAACTGCTATAAAAGCATCCGGGCTTTGCAAATCGGCATGCTTAAAAGCATTTTCAACAAGATCGATAGAAATTAGCGGAGCGAGTATTTTTTGGTCATATAACGGGTCCTGCTCGTCAATTTTCTTTTTTATGTTAATCGAAAATAACGGACTTATTTTTATTTTATTTATCTCAATAAGATTCAAAGCAAATTCTATTTCTTCACGCGGACTTACAAAGCGGTTCTGACTTTCGTATAAGATATAATCCAATACGTTAGAAAGCTTATCCATAGCAAAATAAGTTTGGTAAGCATGCGACTGTATTGAATTAAGAATATTTTTGAATAAGTGCGGGTTAAGTCTAGCTTCGAGCGTTTGCAATTGCAATGTATTGGTTTTATTTTCCAATTCTACAAAACGCGTTTCGAGATCTTTTTTAACTTTCTCTGATTTTCTAAGCCTTACAGTAACCGAAATCAAAATAAAAAAAAAGACAACAATGATAACAAGCAATATTATGTTTAAGGATGTAGTCATTTTAGATGTGAGATATCAGATAATAGGTGTGAGACAATAGACTTAGTTTAGTTTTTTTCCTGCTTCTGTCCAGGCATCTGCTCCACCATCCAATTCAACAATATGCTTAAATCCATTGGTTTTCATTATGTCTACAGCTTCAGCACTTCTGCCTCCAGCTTTACAATACACATACACCACTTTATCTTTATCAAGTTTATTTATGCGTTCTTTAAAATCCTGATCGTATAAATGTATATTCACAGCGTTTTGTATGTGCCCGTCTTTATATTCTTTTGGCGTGCGAACATCAATTAATTGACCACTAACACTGTTTATTTTTTGAGAAAATTGTTCGGGAGAAACTTTTTCAATACCTTCTTTTTGCTGTGCCTGGCACGATACAAAAGCAAAGGTTATTAAAACTAAGTAAATTGCTTTTTTCATGGTAACAAATTTGATTCAAAATTACGGCTTTTTTTATTGATAGATCTACCTTAGATAGACAACTACTTTAAAAGCAGTTTCATTTCATACGACTCAAAATATTGATTTAAACCAAGCTCTTTAAAAAAAGTAATAGCTTTAGTATCGCTTAGATCATAATTAGTAAAACTCACTTCTCCTACCGCGTTATTCACATAACTAAACAATGTTTTCCCAATACCTTTATTACGCTCCTCTTTTTTAACCGCAAACTGCTTTATTCTTTTAGCAATTGGATCATATACCACATATCCTGCTAAATTGTTATCCTTATATGCGACAACAATTTTAAGTTTATCGATTGCCCTTAAAACAGATGACGTGCTGTTTTGCCAGGTAGGTACTATATCAAAAAAAGAGTTCGCTACATCCCAATCAATTCCTTTTACTTCTTTCAAAACAATTCCATCAGCAGCATATTCTGCAACGGTACCTTTAAACGCAGCGATTTCTTTTACTCGTGAAAAACCTACATTTTCATAGCTTTTTTCAGCCTTATCGTTACCTGCAAAAACTTCAAGTTGATGGTGTCTGTATCCTTCTTCTTTAAGAATAGGAAGTATATAGTCGTATAGTTTCTGTACGATTCTTTGTCCTCTATGCTCCGGCACAACACCTGTACCTCCATTAAATACGGTTTTTACTCCATTAATTTCATCAAGCCCATTTAATATAAACCCTACAATTTCTCCATTTACAAAAGCAGCGGGAGAGTACTCCAGCTTTATATTTTCTGCATCAATTTTCCTTTGAAAATTCTCCTCGTTAAAACTTAATTTTATAACGTAATCTGAAAATGATTTATTGAAAGCTTCTACAATAGAAGATATATCAATCCCTTTTAAACTTTTAATCTCCATAGCAGTAATCTCGTCAGTTTTATTTTTTAATGATAAATGCATTTGCTATTACAGCCAGCTGTTTATCGTTTAATTTAGATGTTTTTTTGAGTTTTGCAGTAAAATCAGCTACCTCTTGTGATGTAGATGGACAGCCTAAATTTTCACCTTTTGCATTAAAGGAATCGGCAAGTAAATCACCATTAGCATCCAGTATCACCCAAAAAGGTAATCCTGCCTGTTCTCCTTTATATTTTTTAAGTATTACTTCTCCCCCTGGATTTTCAAGGTTTACATTTTTGGGTGATTCCTTTACAGTAAGGTGGGCAATAACATAATTTGCATTAAACATATCCTTACAGGCATCGCTTTCCATGGCTTTGTCCATTTTTTTACACCAGCCACACCATGAAGCATGGAACATTATAAATACTTTTTTGTTTTCTTTCTTCGCCTGAGCATAGGCTTTATCCATAACTACCGAAGCCTGTTCCTGAGCCTTTACAGCTGTTAAACTACTTATAAGAAGTAAACAGATAAAGAATGATTTTAATTTCATAGCAATATATTTATGGGTGATTTATAGTTGCAATTTAAGGAATTTACTGATAAACCTCAAGTATTGAATCCTAACGTTATAAAAAAATGTATTAATAATTACCGGAACATAAATTCAGTTTCAAAAAAATTTATATTTTGCATACGATTTTCAGAAAGTAAGCCATTTAATTTTAAAACCGACCGACGTAATGAAAATGCACAGGGATATACTTGTTATTGAGGATGATGAAGACGACAGGGATATTTTAAAAGAGATCTTTAAAGATCTTGGCTATAAGAATAACATTTTATTTTTCTCTGACAGTACACAGGCATTAGAATATATAAGGAAGCCTGAAATTGAACCTTTTATTATAATTTCCGATATCAACATGCCAAAACTTGGCGGGTTTGAACTGAGGAATATTATTTTGCAGGAGGAACTTTTAGCTGATAAGGATATACCTTATATTATAATATCGAACGCCCAGGATGAACATTCAGTAAGACAAGCTAACAAACTATCTATTCAGGGATTTATCCATAAAGGAAACGATTACAATAAGTACAAAGAAAAAATAAAAAACCTTGTAGATTATTGGAAAGAGAATATTAATACCTTCTCGGCAAAAAAATAAAGTAACCAACATCCATTAAAAAAGCCTGAACTTTCGTTCAGGCTTTTCTATATATAGCTAAGATCTATTATTATTTGCTTAAAGCAGCTTTAACCTGATCTGCAGCTTCCTGGAACAATGTTGCAGAAAGAATTGGCATACCAGAGTTATCGATAAGTTCTTTAGCGATTTCTGCATTAGTACCTTGTAAACGTACAATGATAGGCACTTTAATAGTGTCTCCCATGTTTTTGTAAGCATCTACAACACCTTGTGCAACACGGTCGCAACGAACAATACCACCAAAAATGTTGATAAGGATCGCTTTTACATTCTCATCTTTAAGGATGATACGGAAAGCAGTCTCAACACGTTTAGCATCTGCAGTTCCACCTACGTCAAGGAAGTTAGCCGGTTCGAAACCTGCATATTTGATAAGGTCCATCGTTGCCATAGCAAGACCAGCACCATTTACCATACAACCTACTGTTCCGTCAAGATCAACGTAGTTAAGACCAACTTCTTTAGCCTCTACTTCGATTGGATTCTCCTCACGGATATCACGCATGTCTGCATATTTTTTCTGTCTGTAAAGTGCATTGTCATCAAGTGCAACTTTAGCATCAACAGCTAAAATTTTATTATCAGATGTTTTTAATACCGGATTGATCTCGAACATTGAAGCATCGCTATCAATATAAGCTTTGTAAAGAGAAGCAACAAAAGCTGTCATTTCTTTGAAAGCATTACCAGAAAGACCAAGGTTAAAAGCAATCCTTCTAGCCTGGAAACCTTGTAGGCCTACAGCAGGATCGATTTCTTCAGTAAAGATTAAATGTGGTGTGTGTTCAGCAACTTCTTCGATATCCATACCACCTTCGGTAGAATACATAATCATGTTACGACCTTTACCTCTATTTAATAGTACTGACATATAGAATTCTGAAGTTTCACTTTCTCCAGGGTAGTATACATCTTCTGCAACAAGTATTTTGTGTACTCTTTTACCTGTAGGTGGAGTTTGAGGAGTAATTAGGTTCATACCTATTATTTGTCCTGCAATCTCTTCTACTTGCTGAAGGTTTTTAGCAAGCTTAACGCCTCCGCCTTTTCCACGTCCACCTGCGTGAATCTGTGCTTTAATTACGTGCCATCCTGTTCCGGTTTCAGCAGTTAATTGTTTTGCGGCAGCTACAGCCTCGTCAGGACTATTTGCTACAATCCCGCGCTGCACGCGTACTCCGTGGCTTGCCAGTATTTCTTTTCCCTGATATTCGTGTAAATTCATAAGTATTGCATTTATCTTATTAAAAGTGGAACAAAAATAGCAAAATACATCCAATGACCGAAAGTATTTTTAATTTTTTATCTACACCTCAAAAGAGCTCATTTTTATCTCTTTATTAATAGAGTTAACAAACAATCAATTAGCACTATACGCAACCTTTATTTATATATTGCATCTATAAATAACAAACAATCTAAAAAACAAACAATTATGAAATATCTAAAATTACTTACATTACTTGCCGGAGCCTATTTAATTGTAGGCTGTAATAATGACGATGATAAAGGCAATAACAATGGTATGAACGGTAAATGGAATTTGGTAGAAATAACTCCCTCTTTTGCTGGAAGTAAAGAAAATTTCTCAAAAGGTTCTATTACCTGGAGCTTTGATGAAAACTCACATAAGGTTAATGTAAAAGATAGTCGTACCATAATACCTGCTAATGTTGGACATGACTTACCTAAAACCGGAATTTATGATTATACTACAGAATCCTGGAGCACCGTATGCGATAAGGCACTTGATTTTGACACCAGAAATTTTGGATGCATAACAATTAATGGAAACACTTTACTTTTAAGTACTGCTGCTGTTGATGGTCCTACATATCGCCTAATACGATAAGCCCCTTTAGTATTAATAATATTATTAGTAAACCCGGGGAACTATTAATCTACACTTCGTCACTGCTGTTTTAGAGGAATCCGGGTTTTGTTTACCTCCTTATTTAAGACTTCGTGATAAGCTCTTGTACCTTTATTGGCTTTAATTTGTTATTTGAATATTGGAATCTTAAATTATTTGTTACATTTATAACATTTTGTTATATTTTGTTAACCTTCATTTATTTTGTTGCCAGAATACTCATCCTTAGTTACTTTTGCAGTACTTAAAAGCGATAAAAGGAAGATGGAAACGAAACAATTACTGCAACTTGCAGAAGAATTTGGAAGCCCGCTCTATGTATATGATGCGGAGAAAATACAATCACAATACCAAAGATTGGAAAAAGCCTTCTCTAAGGTAAACCATTTAAGAATTAACTATGCTGTAAAGGCATTGTCAAACATATCCATATTAAAGCTACTTAAGCAAATGGGCTCTGGCCTTGATACTGTATCTGTACAGGAAGTTCATTTAGGGTTGCTTGCAGGGTTTTCGCCAGATATGATTATTTACACTCCAAATGGGGTATCAATGGACGAAATTGAGGCTGTTGCAGCATTAGGTGTACAAATAAACATTGACAACCTTTCATTCCTTGAGCAATTTGGAGCTAAACATCCAACAACACCTGTATGTATCCGTATTAACCCTCACGTTATGGCAGGTGGTAACAGTAATATTTCTGTAGGTCATATAGATAGTAAATTTGGTATTTCAATCCACCAAATGCCACACTTATTACGTATAGTACAAAATACAGGTATGAATATTAACGGTATCCATATGCATACCGGATCGGATATTTTAGATATTGAAGTATTTCTTTATGCAGCAGAAATATTATTTGAAGTAGCTGCTCAATTTAAAGATCTTGAATTCCTTGATTTTGGAAGTGGTTTTAAAGTACCATACAAAAAAGATGATATCCAGACTGATGTTGAGGAACTTGGTAAAAAACTAACCAAACGCTTTAATACATTTTGTGCCGAATATGGACGTGAACTAACATTAACTTTCGAACCTGGAAAATTCTTGGTAAGTGAAGCAGGCTTTTTTGTTGCCAAAGTAAATGTCATAAAACAAACTACATCTACAGTATTTGCAGGTATAGACAGTGGATTTAACCATCTTATTCGTCCAATGCTTTATGGATCACACCACCATATAGAAAATATCTCGAACCCAAAAGGCAAAGAGCGCTTCTACTCTATCGTAGGTTATATTTGTGAAACCGATACTTTTGCAAGCAATCGTCGTATCCCCGAAATTAAAGAGGGTGACCTTCTTTGTTTCCGTAATGCCGGAGCTTACTGCTTCTCTATGGCTTCCAATTATAACTCAAGAGTACGTCCTGCCGAAGTATTATGGTACGAAGGTAAAGGCCATATAATAAGAGAAAGAGAAACCTTTGAGGACATTATTCGCAACCAGGTGATTATGGAATTTGAACCTATTGCTGTAACTGCTTAAGGTTATTGATTTAATAGTTTTTAGTTAAGAACCGTGCCGCAAGGTGCGGTTTTTTATATACTAAAAGAGCCTTCATAGTTGAAGGCTCTTTGTATTTACTGAAGATGTTAGCTGAAAATTATTGTGCTTTAATTTTCGCTTTCATTGTTTTATAATCTTCTTGTCTTTCTAAAGCCTGATAAACATTAGCAAGTAATGATATTACATATTGGTTATCCGGTTCAATTTTATAAGCTTTCTCAAAATAAGGAAGCGATTTTTTATAAAGACCATCTCTCTGAGCTTTTAATGCATCATAACGCTGATTATCCTTAGCCGTTGTACCGGTAATTTTATTCATGTCATCCACAATTTTCTGCTCATCAGCAAGCATTAAAACACCTAAATTAATATTAGCATTAACATAGTTAGGATCAATCTCTAAAACTCTGTTATAATGTTTTATTGCCTCATTAATATCAGTAGAAGAGCTTACAACACCAAGATTATAAAACAAGTCTGCATTATTTGGGCTTTTTTGTACTGCTTCAGAAATAAGCTTTTTATACATTTCATTATCTTTAGTTTTAAGATAAAGATCAGCCTCAGCAATAAGAAGACCCACATCATCCGGGTTAGCTTTTCTTGCATTAGCCATAGCTTGTTTTGCTTTTTCAGTTTCTCCTTTTTGGCTATAGATAAGAGCTATATTTTTAACAATTTCTCCTTTTACAGAAGGTACTTTCTCATCTTTAGGCTCAATATACTCGCCAGTTTTCACAGCAATATCTCTTGTTGCTTTATTTGGGAAACCTTCAACAGTACCAGTTTTCTTGTTTTTTGCTACAAACGCAGTACTTTCTCCAGTAAAACCAGACTTATCAAGCTCTAAATAATATTTAAGGGCATTATCATAATCCTGGGCATTTACGGCCGAAGCTGCAGCATTGTATAAAACAGAATAATCTTTTGGATCAATCTTATATGCAGCTGCATAATATGTTCCTGCTTCTTTAAACATTTTTTGCTGAACCATTTGGTTCGCTATAGTTAAAATTTGTGTTTTAACTTCCGGAAATATACCTTTCTGAATTTCTTCAGTATATTTTTTCTTTCCGTTTTTCTCTAATTCAAGTACCTTATTAAGGTGCTCCAGCATTACAGAAAAATTTGCTTGTGCTGTTGCAGGATTCATCTGCATTTCTGCAAGGGCAAATGTACCTTTATAGTAATTAAAATCTATTTGTTGCTCTGTTGTAGCAGCGCCCATTTTAGGTTCTACCTCTGTTAAAAGCCTCTTGTATTCCTGAAAATCAGCAGCAGTTGGCTTCTCTTTTTCATCAATTTTTCTTAGTGCTTTTAGTTCTTCTTTCTGTGCAAAACCACTTAAAGAGAACAGTAAAGCCGCAGCTATTACATATTTACCTTTCATAGTCAATTTATTAAATTATTCTTCTGTTTCTGTTGGTTCTTCGTTTACAATATCGGTATCATCTGTTTCAGATGTAATATCAGTTCCATCGTTTTCAATCTCTTCTGCATCTATATCCTCAACAGCTTCTTCACGCATAACTTTAGTTACAGCTGCGATAGAGTCATTACCTTTTATATTAATAAGGCGTACACCTTGTGTTGCCCTACCCATAACCCTAAGATCTGATACTTCCATCCTGATAGTTAACCCTGATTTATTAATGATCATAAGATCATCAACATCAGTAACACTATTAATAGATACAAGCTTACCTGTTTTATCGGTAATATTAAGTGTTTTAACACCTTTACCGCCTCTGTTGGTTATCCTGTAATCATCAAGACTGGAACGCTTACCATATCCGTTTTCGGACACTACAAGTATTTCACTGTTCATATCATTTACAGAAACCATGCCGATTACTTCATCAGCATCATCCTGTAGGGTAATTCCACGTACACCAGAAGCACTACGGCCCATCGGACGGGTCTTACCTTCTTCAAAACGTACAAGCTTACCAGATTTAACTGCGATTAATACCTGGCTTTCACCGGTAGTTAGTTTCGCTTCTAATAGCTCATCATCTTCTCTAATGGTAATTGCGGCGATACCGTTAAGTCTTGGTCGGGAATATTGCTCCAATAAGGTTTTCTTAACGATACCTTTTTTTGTAGCCATAATAACATAATGGTTATTTATGTACTCTTCGTTTTTAAGATCGAGTGTACAAATAAATGCTTTTACCTTATCATCATTTTCTATATTGATAAGATTTTGAATAGCACGTCCTTTACTTGTTTTATTTCCTTCTGGGATTTCATAAACACGCATCCAGAAACATTTTCCTTTTTGTGTGAAGAATAGCATGTAATTATGGTTTGTAGCCACAAATAAATGTTCAAGGAAATCCTGGTCACGGGTAGCCACACCTTTTTGGCCTACACCACCCCTGTTTTGTGTTTTATATTCAGAAAGCGGTGTACGTTTTATATAACCTGCGTGAGATATAGTGATTACCACATTCTCATCAGCAATAAGGTCTTCTATACTTACATCACCACCAGAATATTCTATTTGAGAACGACGATCATCGCCGTATTTGTCTCTTATTTCAACAAGTTCTGTTTTAATAAGCTCCATTCTTAACTCTTTACTTGCTAAAAGAGCTCTTAATTCTGCAATTAATTTCATGATCTCTTCGTATTCAGCACGAAGTTTATCTTGCTCCAGTCCTGTAAGCTGTCTTAAACGCATCTCGACAATAGCTCTTGCCTGAATTTCAGAAAGTTTGAAACGTTCCATCAATTTCCCACGAGCTTCCTCACCATCTTTAGATGCACGGATAAGCGCAATTACCTCATCAATATTATCTGACGCGATAATTAAACCTTCTAATATGTGTGCACGTTCTTCGGCCTTACGAAGATCAAATTGTGTTCTTCTGATAACTACATCATGCCTATGCTCAACAAAATAGTGGATAAGGTCTTTCAGGTTCAGCATTTGTGGCCTTCCGGCTACAAGTGCAATATTGTTCACACTAAAAGAAGACTGCAGTTGTGTATACTTATAAAGTGTATTAAGTACTACATTAGGTACAGCATCACGTTTAAGTATATAAACGATACGCATACCATTTCTATCCGATTCGTCACGGATATTAGCTATGCCTTCAATTTTTTTATCATTAACAAGATCGGCTGTTTTCTTGATCATGTCAGCCTTATTCACCTGGAAAGGAATCTCGGTTACAATAATACATTCTCTGCCTTCAACTTCTTCAAAATTAGTTTTAGCACGTATTACAACACGTCCTCTACCTGTTTTAAATGCCTCGCGAACGCCTTCATAACCATATATTATACCTCCTGTAGGGAAATCTGGTGCTTTTACATATGTAATAAGCTCATCTATGTCAATATCGGTATTGTCAATATAAGCCAGTGTACCATTAATAACCTCTGTAAGGTTATGTGGTGCCATATTGGTAGCCATACCTACTGCGATACCCGAAGCACCGTTTATCAAAAGGTTTGGCACCTTTGTAGGCATTACTGTAGGCTCCTGTAAAGTATCATCAAAGTTTAACTGAAAATCTACTGTTTCTTTATCAAGGTCGGCCATAATCTCTTCAGAGATCTTACGCATCCTTGCTTCTGTATAACGCATTGCTGCCGGGCTATCACCATCTACCGATCCAAAGTTACCCTGACCGTCAATAAGCATATAACGAAGACTCCATTCCTGAGCCATACGCACCATCGCATCATATACAGAGGTATCACCGTGCGGGTGATACTTACCTAATACTTCTCCTACAATCCTTGCAGATTTTTTATGGGCCCTATTAGAAAGTACTCCTAATTCATACATTCCATAAAGTACTCTTCGATGTACGGGTTTCAAGCCATCTCTAACATCCGGAAGCGCTCGCGATACAATTACCGACATTGAATAATCAATGTAGGCTGATTTCATTTCGTCTTCTATGTTAATAGGAATTAACTTTTCTCCTTCAGACATAAGTAGTTATATTAAAAAATTATAGTTATTACAAAACGTGCCAATATACGTAATTTAAATAGCATTTAAAGGCATTGAGCGTAATTTTTTATACGTTTTATTAACACACAAAACACCTGTAATAGTTAATAAAGTAATACGAAATCGTTTTTATTTTCGACTTTTTTTTCGTCACTTAGCCTGACAGTACATTTTACATCGCTGTCAGTACCATTTATTGGGTACGGTTTTTGTAAAATCTTACCTAAATAGTTAAATTTACACTATCAAAAATAACATTATGGATGATAATTTTTCACCAAGAGTTAAAGACGTAATAACCTACAGCAAAGAGGAAGCTCTGCGTTTGGGTCACGACTTTATTGGTACGGAACATTTAATGTTAGGAATTTTGAGAGACGGGAACGGTAAAGCCATTTCCATTTTAAACAACATTTCTGTTGATCTGGATCATTTACGCAGAAAGGTAGAGATACTAAGCCCTGCTAATCCTAATGCTGAGCGTAACAATGAAAAAAAGAACCTTCATTTAACCCGTCAGGCAGAAAGAGCTCTGAGAACAACATTCCTTGAAGCCAAGGTTTTTCAGAGCACCTCTATAAGCACTGCACATTTATTACTTTGCATTTTACGTAATGAAAATGACCCTACTACAAAATTGCTTAACAAGTTAAAAATTGATTACGAAACAGTTAAAGAACAATTTATCAGTATGACATCAAACGAAGAAGAATACTTGGAAAATCTACCAAAAGCAGAATCATATAATGACGATGCAGGACAAGATGACAGTCTGCGTGAAAGCACATTCAACAACCCTTCTTCCGGCAACAAAGCCAACAAAAAATCCAAGACTCCTGTTCTTGACAATTTTGGTCGTGATTTGACCGAACTTGCCGAAGAAGGTAAGCTTGATCCTGTTGTAGGCCGTGAAAAAGAAATTGAGCGCGTTTCACAAATTTTAAGCAGAAGAAAAAAGAATAACCCGTTATTAATTGGTGAACCGGGTGTGGGTAAATCGGCAATTGCCGAAGGTCTTGCACTACGCATCATCCAGAAAAAAGTATCGCGTATCCTTTTCAACAAACGTGTGGTAACTCTTGACCTTGCCAGTTTAGTGGCAGGTACAAAATACCGCGGACAATTTGAAGAGCGTATGAAAGCGGTAATGAATGAACTGGAAAAAAATGACGATATCATTCTTTTTATAGATGAGATACACACTATTGTAGGCGCAGGTGGAGCTACAGGCTCACTGGATGCCAGCAATATGTTTAAACCTGCATTAGCAAGGGGTGAGATCCAATGTATTGGCGCCACTACTCTTGATGAATACAGACAGTATATTGAGAAGGACGGAGCGCTTGAAAGACGTTTCCAGAAAGTAATTGTTGAGCCTACTTCGGTAGAAGAAACAATAACGATCCTGAACAATATCAAAAATAAATATGAAGATCACCATAGCGTAACTTATTCGCCAGAAGCGATTGAAGCCTGCGTGAAGTTAACAAACAGATACATGTCTGAGCGTTTTCTTCCGGACAAAGCTATTGATGCACTTGATGAGGCTGGATCCAGGGTTCACATCACTAATATTGATGTGCCTAAGCAAATTCTTGACCTTGAAAGACAGCTTGAAGAAGTTCGTGAACTTAAAAATTCTGTTGTTAAAAAACAGAAATACGAGGAAGCTGCAAAACTTCGTGATGACGAAAAACGTATAGAAAAAGACCTTGCTATTGCTCAAGAGCAGTGGGAAGAAGACTCTAAAAACAACCGTATACTTGTTACCGAAGATAATGTTGCCGACGTAGTTTCTATGATGACAGGGATTCCTGTAAATCGTATTGCACAAACAGAAAGTAATAAACTGGCTAAACTTCCAGAATTGATTAGCAATAAAGTTATTGGCCAAAATGAAGCTGTAGCTAAAATTGCAAAATCGATACAACGTAACCGTGCCGGATTAAAGGATCCTAACAAACCGATTGGTTCATTTATCTTCCTTGGTCAGACAGGTGTTGGTAAAACTCAATTAGCTAAAGTATTAGCTAAGGAGCTTTTCGATTCGGAAGATGCACTTGTTCGTATCGATATGAGCGAGTACATGGAGAAATTTGCTATCTCAAGACTTGTAGGTGCGCCTCCGGGATATGTAGGCTACGAAGAAGGTGGTCAGCTTACTGAAAAAGTAAGAAGAAAACCTTATTGCGTAGTACTACTTGATGAGATCGAGAAAGCTCACCCAGATGTATTTAATATGTTGCTACAAGTACTGGATGATGGCTATTTAACTGATAGCTTAGGTCGCAAAATAGACTTTAAGAATACTATCATTATAATGACATCTAACGTAGGTGCAAGACAGCTTAAAGACTTTGGTCAGGGTGTAGGTTTTGGTACTTCTGCTAAAAAAGCCCAAGCCGACGATCATACTAAAGGTGTTATTGAGGCTGCATTGAAAAAAACCTTTGCTCCTGAATTTATCAACAGGATAGATGATATTATAGTATTTAACCCTCTTGAAAAAGAGCATATAGATCTTATTATCGACATCGAGCTTGATAAGCTTTATGCAAGAATAAGAGATCTTGGTTATACCATTGCATTATCTGATAAAGCTAAAAGTTTTATTGCAGAAAAAGGCTTTGACAAACAATATGGTGCAAGACCTTTAAAAAGAGCAATCCAGAAGTATGTTGAAGATACTCTTGCAGAAGAAATAATAACTTCTAAGATTTCCGGAGGCGATGAGATTTTTATGGATCTTGATGAAAACGCTACCGAACTTGTAGTTACTATTAAAAAAGCTGAGAACCCTGCAAGCTAAATTATACGCTGAAATAGCATAACTATAAAATTCCCAAAGGTTTAAACATCTTTGGGAATTTTTGTTTATTATCATTTTATTAAATTTTAATAAAAATGCACTACTCCTCTCCTACAATTAAAAAAAGTAGTAATTTAGATTACATAATTAGATAGAAATGCTGGATAAAGTAATCGTAGGCAGTGAAGAGTGGTGTGCGTTTCCCCATCTTGGGATCCCTACCGTAAAAGCGCGTGTAGACTCTGGGGCAAAAACATCTGCCCTTCATGCAATTAATATTTCTCCTTTTCAAAAAGAAGGTGAAAATTGGGTGAAATTTGACATCAATCCCATACAAAATAATACCAAAACGGTTATACATTGTGAGGCCCCTTTGGTAGACAAACGTGTGGTAAAAAGCTCGAGCGGTTTTCGTGAACAGCGTTATGTTATAAGAGCTGAGATACAAATAGGTGGAACTAGCTGGAATGTAGAGTTAACTTTAACCAATCGTGACTCGATGGGTTTCAGGATGCTTTTAGGACGTGAAGCTATGAGCGGACGCTTATTGGTAGATCCTGAGCAAAAATACCTTCTTGGTCAGCCTACTAAAGAAAAACTACAGGAATATTATGATAAAAGCGAAGAACCTAAAAAGGGGCTTCGTATTGGTTTGCTTGCCAGTAACCCGGAACTGTATAGCAACAGACGAATTATGGAAGCCGGAGAAATGAGGGGGCACGAAATGCATTTTCTTAACCTGAAATACTGTTATATGAAACTGGATGCTCACACTCCGGAAATTCATTACCGCGGTGGCAGGATATTAAATGATTTTGATGCTGTTATACCTCGTATTCGCCCTAGCATGACATTTTATGGCTGTGCCTTAACACGTCATTTTGAGGCATTAAAAGTTTTCTGCCTTAACTCCTCTTCTGCAATTACACAATCAAGAGATAAATTATACTCGCTCCAATTGTTGCTTAATAGCGGTATTGACATTCCTACCACAGGTTTTGCTAACTCTCCATTAGATACAAATGACCTTATAAAAATGGTAGGTGGACCTCCGCTAATTGTAAAATTACTTGAAGGTACACAAGGCAAAGGTGTCGTACTTGCCGAAACTAAAAAAGCAGCAGAGAGTGTTATTAATGCATTTAAGAGTTTAAATGCTAACATTCTTGTACAGGAGTTTATTAAAGAAGCTAACGGTAAAGACTTACGCCTTTTTGTAATTGACGGTAAAGTAGTGGCTGCTATACAACGTGAAGCACTTCCTGGTGAATTCAGGGCAAACATCCACCTGGGTGGAACGGCATCTATAATAAGAGCAACTTCTGAAGAGAAACGTATTGCTATAAAGGCCGCCAAAGCGATGAACCTTAAAGTAGCTGGTGTAGACATCATTCGCTCGTCAAAAGGCCCATTACTGCTTGAGGTGAACTCCTCGCCTGGCCTTGAAGGTATTGAAGGAGCTACTAATAAAGACATCGCAGGGGAAATGATCCTTGCTATCGAAAAAAGTTTTAAATGGAAATAAACAGTACTACCCTATGACAATCCTATCAAAAATAATTATTGTATTTGTAGCCCTTATTCACATTTATATACTGTGGCTGGAAATGTTTGGTTGGATGACAAGGGCAAAAAAAGTGTTTAAAAAACTCCCCGACGAAATGTTTGCCGTTACAAAGTCTATGGCGGCTAATCAGGGATTATATAACGGTTTTTTGGCAGCAGGTTTACTATGGTCGCTTTTTATAACAGATGCCGAATGGAGTGTTAATGTAGCTGCGTTCTTTTTGGGCTGTGTATTTGTTGCAGGACTTTATGGCTCAGCTACAGTGCAAAGAAGTATTATATATGTACAATCGGTACCTGCAGCACTAGGGTTAATCTCACTTTTAATGAGCTACTAAATTTGCTTTAAAAACAATTGCTTATGACAGTAAAAATTACACTTTCAGCATTTATGCTGCTATTTACTTTTTTAGGATACAGTCAAAATACAGACTGTTCAAAATATAAAAATGGGACTTTTAAGCTAACCGACCCCAAAACAAAAAAAGTTTGCATAATTACCCGAGACGGTGATAAACAAACCGAAAAAATGGAGGATGCTGAGGAAGTTTACGATTTTGATATTGTATGGATAGACAGTTGTACTTACACTGTAAGCCCTACTCCTGCCACCGCTGCGAGAAATAAAGATGTTCTTAAAGCCGGAACCATGACGGTGAAAATAACCAAAACAAAAGATGATTCTTATATACAAAAAGCCACAGTAGCCAATAATCCAAAATTCAGGAGGATTGATGAAGTATTTGTCGTAGAAGAAAAGAAGAATTAATTGATGACGAAACAAACGGTAATAAGACTACTCACAGGTTTAATTTTCTTAATTTTTTTATGTCCTTTTTTTCAGACGTGCTCTGATAAAAATCTGCTAAAAAAAGCAATAAAGACAGAGATTGCTCTACCTGTTGAGGATAGCATAAACAGCACAATTCACAGTGATTTTCAAACAGAAGTAATAACACCCGAGCAACAACAAATTGAAAAAGAAAATTCTTTAACTGAAAGCAGAAAACACCATACTCTTAGTGGCTATGAAATGGCATTATATTTATTTAAAGAGTTTGAAATTCAAGACTTTTCAGATTTCGGTTTTTATTGCTTTTTATGCTTTTTCGTTGTTTTAATCATTTCCATAATTCAATTTTACCTTTCTTTTAAGCATAAATTTAAAATTATATACTTACTAAGCCTGACCAATCTTCTGTTCGTTATATTTCAATGATATCTTTTTATTTCGTCGGAATACTAGAAGATGTTAACCAGATAAAATATGGTTATTATCTTTTTGTCATAAATACAATTGCATTACTTGTATTCTCTAAAAAAATTGATGAAAAATGATTTATTCATTACTGGTTAAATACTTCAACCCCTGAAAGAAATTAAACATAACAGCTAAAATACAGTGACTTAATACTTATAAAATTGTAAGAACACAAAAAAATACTTGTACATTAGCATCTAAAAATAAGCAATTTAACTAAATAATATTGCTATGAAACAACTGCTACTTACAACATTATTTTTATGTTCTGCATTAGTATCTGCTCAGTTTGGGCCAGTAACTATTATAGACGATACCGCTTCTTCCGTCGGTATTAAAAAAATTGTGACCGGAGATCTTAATAACGATGGCTTTAAAGATGTTGTTGTTGCTCAAGCCTACAATATTGACAACGTAAGTTACTACCTTAACAATGGCGAAGGAGGTTTTTCTGAAAAAGTTGTTATTGATTCTGATATAGACGATCCTGTTTATGTAACCATTGCCGATTTTAATAATGATAACTGGCAAGATGTTGCGACTATTACCCAAAACAATGGGGAAGTATTTGTTTACCTCAACAATAATGGTTCTTTTAGTGACCAAATAACTGTAGACGAAGGTATTCCATTAGGGAATGCTTTGGTTTCTGCAGACTTTGATAATAATGGTTGGAATGATATAGTAGCCATAGGACAACACTCTATCGATTATTACAGGAATGTGGATGGCATTTTCACCAAAGAACACATATTAACTACTGATACTTCTCCGAATGTTTTAGAATGTATGTATATAGAAGTTGCCGACATGAATGATGATGGACATCTTGATCTAGTAACAAGTGAAACTTTAGGAGGTGTTATTTATTTTAATAATGGTAATGGTATTTTTACCCCTCAGGTATTTACTACCGAAGGATTTATTTCAAGAGCTCTTCATGTGTTCGATGCAAATAATGACGGATTTAAAGACATCGTTATACATCTTACACCAGGCCCTCTTAATCTTTATCTTAATGACGGAACCGGGACTATGACTTTTCATTCTACCATTTTTAATGACAATGCACTTATAAAATCTATAGAAGCTGTAGATATGGACAACGATGGTTTCCTTGATATTTATACTGCTTTTGAAAACAAGGCAAGAGCCTATTTAAATAGTGGTACTGCAACTTTTTCTCCTGAAACAATTGTATATGAGGATGAAGCTATATTCATAAACGAGGTTGCTATTGATGACCTCGATAATGATGGTATTAGTGAGTATATATGGTCTGGTGTTAATAACACAATAGCCTATCAAAAAAACACCACGTTAGGCAATAAAAGTTTTAAAAACAACACCATTAGTGTTTACCCTAATCCAGGCACAGATAAAATAACAATAGTGACTGATAGCAATTTTGATGGGAATATTATATTTTACACTCTTTTAGGGCAACAGGTAATAAACACAAACAGCATCACTATTGATGTATCAGGATTAACAAAAGGTATATATGTTGTTGAAGTTTCAGACAAAAACACCAATGCTAAAAATACTAGGAAGTTTATAAAAGAATAGAATGTTTATAAAATAAATCTTACTAAATAGAGTTTTTATTAGCAATCAAACCAATAACTATGCTTAATAAATCCTGTCTGCATTTCCTTGTATTTATTTCATTTTCTGCATTTGCTCAAATTAAAGGTACCATTAAGGATAATGCAACCAAAGAACCTATCCCTTATGTGAATATTTGGATTGAAGGAAAAGACAATGGAACTACAGCAGATGAAAATGGGAATTTCATACTCCCTTCCGTAACAGACATATCAAAGAGAATATTACTTAACTCTGTGGGTTATGCCCCTGTTTATGTGAAAATTTCGGATGTAAATGGAACGATTCTTTTAACTCCAAAACCTATCGAACTGAATGAGATTAACATAACTAATAACAAAACAGGTAAGCATCGTATTGTTATTAATCCGCTTAAAAAAGTAAAAAAAGTAAAAAGTTATGGTCTCGGCTCAGGTGCGCGAATGGTAGCCCGTTACATACCTTACAAATCAGAATATGAAGCAATGCCTTATATAAATAAGGTACGATTTCCTGTCCAGAAGTACAATAAATCCTTTACATTTAATTTAAGGTTTTATTCGGTAAATGAAGATAAACGTCCAGGAGAACCTCTATATGATGAAAACATATTGGTTACAATTCCTCCCGATAAAAAAGAAATAAGTATTGATCTTTCTATGCTTAACATAAAAATGCCACAAGAAGGCCTTTATGTAGTAGCTGAAAGGTTTCTTATAAAACAAAATATATCTGCCACCACCTATAAAAAGGTTGTAGACGATAATGGAAAGCTTATACCAGAAGAAAAGCGTGAATACTTGTATGATCATTTTGGTCCTGTTTTCATTTGTGAGCAGACCTCTACAGATGAAGGAGGCTGGAACTATTATAACGGGAAATGGAACCAAGGATACCATTTTATGATTGTAAGTCCTCCCGAAAAAACGCATATACATGGTTTATTTGCAGTAGAAATAACATTAACCGATTAAAAAGCAAAAAGCTCCCGATTGGGAGCTTTTTGTTTATTCAAATACTGTTTCGTCAATCTGTAAATTATTAAGGAAACTTATTGTGTTTTCTATGTCATAATGTAATATCCTGTCTTCTGTAACCAATGGTACTTCTTCCCTATATGATTTTATAAACATTTCAAGAAATTCACTCGATTTTAATGGTCTTCTAAATTCTAATGCCTGAGAAGCATTCATAAGTTCGATTACCAATATACTCTCAATACGTATAGGAATAGCCAATTTGTTTGTCCTAGCTTACAATACTTGCTTAGTATATTAAGAGTATCATAAATCCCGAATTTAGTTTTGATTACTCAGAAAAACAATGGAAACCTTACATATATTAAAATGAAAAACAGAAATAAGTTGATATTAAGTTTATTCTTTTAGTAAAAACCTATATTTTTACCCTCAAATTTCTTTTTATGTCAACATCCAAAAGGCTTTATCAAATAGATTTATTTCGCTTTTTTGCTGCGTTATGTGTGCTTTTATATCATTATTCAACCCGAGGATACGCTGCTAAGAGAGCATCTGTTAATTTTCCTGAACTCGGAGAAGTTTTTAAATATGGTTATTTAGGAGTTGACTTATTTTTTATAATTAGCGGCTTTGTTATCTTGCTCTCTATTAAGGATTCTGATTTTTTAAATTTTGTAAAATCGAGAATTGTACGTTTATATCCCGCTTATTGGTTTTGTGTTACAATTAGTTTCATAATTATACTTGTTTGGGGAGATCCAATTTTTCTTGAAGGTGTCAATTTTAAGACTTATCTAATTAACATGACAATGTTTCAAGGAGGAATTGGCGTAAAAAATATAGACGGTGTATATTGGACACTTTTTATAGAACTCAAGTTTTATATATTTATAGCAATGTATCTTATTATAAACAAAATAAAATCTTTTAATATAAATTATTTTATATTCTTCTGGCTTATAATCTCATTCATCCCACTTATAATAGACTTTAATTCATCTATTTATCTTAAAGCAATCAGGTCAATTTTTTTCTTACATTTTAGCTCTTATTTTATCGCTGGAATGCTATTTTACAAACTTTATAGTGAACATAAAAATAAGGTTATTTATACTGCAGCTTTATTATTTTGTATGTTAATTTCGATATATAACGCAACTAGGAAGGAAATTGAAGGTTCTGATCTATCACCAACAGTTATTGCCGGAATAGTGGTATTCTTTTATGCTATTATGTACTTATGTAGCCTCGGTAAATTACAGTTTATCAATAATAAAAGTATGATGAAACTAGGAATATTGACATACCCTCTATATCTTATACATCAAAATATTGGATATATTATTTTTAATAACTTTAGTCACATTTTAAACAAGTATGTACTCCTTGTGATAATTATATTTATTATGTTTATTTCAGCTTACCTAATAAATATTCTTATTGAAGTACCCTTTAGTAAGTATATCAATAATAAACTAACAAAATTCATTGAAACGATACGTCCTAAATTTAAATCATCAGTGATTAAACAAGAAACTACCGATTTATAGTAAAAAATAAGCTCCCGATTGGGAGCTTATTTTTTATTCAAATACTGTTTCGTCAATCTGTAAATTATTAAGGAAATTTATTGTGTTTTCTATATCATAATGTAATATCCTGTCTTCTGTAACCAATGGTACTTCTTCCCTGTATGATTTTATAAACATTTCAAGAAATTCACTCGATTTTAATGGTCGTCTGAATTCTATCGCCTGAGAAGCATTCATAAGTTCGATAGCCAATATACGCTCCAGGTTCTCTATAATCCTAAGGGCTTTTGTAGCCGCATTAGCTCCCATACTCACGTGATCTTCTTGTCCGTTAGATGACACAATACTATCAATACTTGCAGGAGTAGCCAATTGTTTATTCTGGCTTACAATACTTGCTGCAGTATACTGCGGTATCATAAATCCTGAATTAAGTCCCGGGTTGCTTACAAGGAACGGCGGCAGGCCACGCAGACCTGAAATAAGCTGATAGGTTCTTCTTTCGGAGATACTGCCTAGCTCGGCAAGGGCTATCCCTAAAAAGTCTAGTGTAAGCGCTAAGGGCTGTCCGTGGAAATTACCACCGGATATAATCTGATCGCTTTCTATAAATATATTTGGGTTATCTGTAACTGAGTTGATCTCTGTACGGAAAACTTTCTTAACGTAATCAATAGTATCTTTTGTAGCACCGTGTACCTGAGGAATACAACGGAAAGAATATGGATCCTGAACATGCTGTTTTTCCTGTGCAATAATTTCACTATCTTCAAGTAGCTCGTTAAAACGTTTTGCTGTTACTATTTGCCCTTTGTGCGGACGAACCATATGTATAAGCTCATTAAATGGTTCTATCCGTCCATCAAAGCCTTCAAGGGAAATTGCACCGATAACGTCTGCCAGGTAGCTGTATTTAACTGATTTTAGCAATACATACACACCATAAGCACTCATAAACTGGGTACCGTTAAGTAATGCCAGTCCTTCTTTAGATTTCATTATGATAGGCTTCCATCCCATTTTGTCAAGCACTTTTTGCGCCGGCTGACGGAAACCATTCATATACACTTCACCTTCACCAAGTAATGGTAACGATAAATGCGCTAGTGGGGCTAAGTCTCCTGATGCTCCTAAAGAACCTAACGTATAAACTACAGGGAATATATCGTTGTTATAAAAATCGATCAGTCTTTCTACCGTTTCAAGCTGAACACCAGAATGTCCGTAGCTAAGCGATTGTATCTTTAATAGCAACATGATCTTTACAATAGCTTCCGGAACCTCATCACCAGTACCACAAGCATGGGATTTTACAAGATTTTCCTGTAATTGAGAAAGGTTCTCGTTAGAAATCTTAACATTATATAATGAACCAAACCCTGTATTGATACCATAAATAGGATCGTTATGGGATTTCATCTTCTCATCAAGGTAAGTACGGCACTTTTCTATATTGGCTCTCGCCTCTTCAGATAGTGCTAATTTTTTATCCTGAGAAAGGATATCGTGCACAATTTCAAGCGATAAGAGTTCACTGCTTATATAATGTATGGTTTCCATAGTAGTCATTTATTTGAAATGCCAAAATTCACTAAACCATAATTAAAAAGCAACCTTTTTTACATATTTTCATTTCTTAGAGCACTTTATTTCAATATCCATATAAGCAGCTCCCATATATTTTAATATATCGGATGCTATGAAAGATTGTTTTCCGGTTTCAGCTACGCCAATATCTGCTGTAAGGCCATGCAGATAAACTCCAAAAATAGCTGCATTTAGAGGGTTATATGATTGTGCCAACAATCCGGTTATGATACCTGTAAGCACATCCCCGGTTCCACCGGTAGCAAGCGCAGCATTTCCCGTCGAATTGATATAAACAGCATCATTATTTACAATCATGGTACGGGAATCTTTAGCTATTAAAACCAGCTTATGCTCTTTTGAAAAAGCTTTCATCATTTCTATTTTATCGAAATCATCCTTCCAGCTTCCCATTAATCTTTCTAATTCTTTAGGGTGTGGTGTAATAACAGTGTTTTCGGGAAGCAGTTTAAGCCAGTCTTTATTATAGGAAAGTATGTTAAGTGCATCTGCATCGATCACTAAAGGATTGGACTGTAGTTTTAAAAACTCATACAAAGCTTTTTTAGTATCTGGATGCTGCCCCATGCCCATCCCTATTCCGATAGCTTTCGGTTGAATATCAAAACCGATCTGGGTAATATGTTCATCTCCATCGGTTAATAACATTGCTTCCGGAAATGCCGTTTGTACTACTGTATATCCACACTTAGGCACATAAGCCGTAACCAAACCACAACCGCTCATAAGAGCTGCTTTTGCTGAAAGGCACACCGCCCCTATTTTGCCATAGCTACCGCCAATAATAAGTGCATGTCCCTGGGTTCCTTTGTGAGCATAGGCTGTAACTGGTTTATAGCGATTACAAATCTCAAACCAATCGGTAAAATAATATCCGGTTGGCGTATTCTCGATAAATTCACTATCGAGGCCGATATCCAATACTACAATATCTTTTATAAAAGGATAATTATCCGGTAAGTAAAAAGATAATTTCGGGAATTGAAAAGTAAGAACAATATCAGATTGTACAGCAAAATCGGTTTTACTATCCATAAACATCCCAGATGGTACGTCTATAGATACTACGCAACTCTTACCATTATTAATCCTTTCAACAACCTGCCTAGTTGTGTCATTTAATTCCCTGGAAAGACCTATACCAAAAATCGCATCGATGTAAACAAGCCTATCTTTTTCAAAATAATAATTTTCATTCTTATTGTATGGAATCGCTGCGTCTTCTATCTTTTGCAAGTTTGCCCTAAAATCAGCTGTAGGTTTACCTGCTTCATAAATAACATCCAGCACTATACTATATCCATCATTATGTAACAATCGTGCTATAACAAGTCCATCCCCTCCATTATTCCCTTGTCCGCAAAAAACGTGAAAAACAGTTTCTTTATCTGGGAATTTTCTTTTTAGCCACAAAAACACTTCAGTACCGGCCCTTTCCATAAGATCGTGAGAAGCTATGTTTTGCTTTACAATGGTTATCTCATCGGCTTGTTTTATTTGTAATGCAGTAAAAATTTTCATAACAATTAAATGCTTTTATGTAAATTTATTACAATAAATAGCGGTGGCAACAATTTAACGGGACTTTTACATACAATAATTTAAAGATTATTGCTTTTTGATTACCGTTTCAGGTAGTTTTTCAATAATTTAGCGACCTCAAACTTTATTTTAACATTAGATGAAAAATACTGCGCTTACGCACATTCACGAAGGCCTTAATGCCAAGATGGTTCCGTTTGCAGGTTACAATATGCCTGTTCAATATGAAGGAGTAAACTTAGAACATGAAATCGTAAGGAACGGTGTTGGCGTTTTTGACGTTTCACACATGGGTGAGTTTTTAATTAGCGGACCAAAAGCACTGGATCTTATACAAAAAGTTGCTTCAAATGATGCTTCAACATTAACAATTGGAAGAGCTCAATACTCTTGCCTGCCAAATGAAAATGGCGGTATAGTAGATGACCTTATTATATACAAAATGAAAGAAGAGCAATACCTTTTAGTGGTAAATGCTTCTAACATTGAAAAAGACTGGAACTGGATATCATCTAAAAATGATGTTGGTGCAGACATGCGTAATATCTCTGATGATTATTCACTGCTTGCTATACAGGGGCCTAAAGCTATTGAAGCAATGCAGTCATTAACATCTGTAGACCTTGCTGCAATAAAATACTATCATTTTGAAGTAGCTGATTTTGCAGGCGTGCAGGATGTAATTATATCTGCTACAGGTTATACCGGTAGTGGTGGTTTTGAAATTTATGCTAAAAATACAGATATAGAGCAAATTTGGAACAAAGTGTTTGAAGCAGGAGCTGCTTTTGGTATTAAACCAATTGGTCTTGCTGCACGTGACACATTGCGTCTTGAAATGGGCTTCTGTCTTTATGGCAATGATATTAACGATACTACTTCTCCTCTTGAGGCTGGTTTAGGCTGGATCACAAAATTCAATAAGGATTTTACCAATTCTGAAGCACTTAAGAAACAAAAAGAAGAAGGTGTTACCCGTAAACTTGTAGGTTTTGAACTTACAGAGCGCGGTATTCCAAGACATGATTATGAAATTGTAGACAAAGACGGTAATGTAATTGGTATAGTAACATCTGGCACTATGGCGCCAACATTAAACAAAGGTATTGGCTTAGGCTATGTACCTACTGAGTTTGCTGCAGAAGGAAGCGAAATATTCATCAGGATCAGGAAAAATGATATTCCTGCTCAAGTGGTGAAGCTGCCTTTCTATAAAAAATAAATTGTATGAAGAAAATATGCGCGTTTATTTTTCTGATTTCGTTTGCTATGCAGGCGCAAAGACATGAAAAAGCGTGCGATCTTTTTTCAAAAATCAATTATGTCCTCCAAAAGAGGCATTTTAAGCCTAAACCGGTAGATGATAGTCTATCGGTTTATGTTTTTGAAACCATTATGGATGACTTGGATGAGAACAGAACTTTGTTCTTACAACAAGAACATGACCAGCTCGCCAAACATAAATATAAAATTGACGACTACATTCTTAAAAACGACTGTTCTTTTTTTACCGATTTTATTTCGGCTTACAAAAAAGCACTGGAGCGTAATAAGTCATATGTTCCGGAAATAGGGAATCAACCGCTACCCTATTATACAAAAGACACTATTTTCTATTCCAAAAAAACATTTCCTTTTCATACCGATCCCGAAAAGATAAAAAGATTCATTCGTAAAAAAATCACATACGATATTCTTGAAGATGTAGCTAAGATCAGTAAAGACAAGGATTCTCTTAAACCCCATCTTGAAACTCTTGGTAAGATCTCAAAAGATAAAATACTGGAAAGTTACCTGTGTCGTTTAGACAGGCAATTAAACCCTTCAGAAGGGTTTGATAATAGTATGTACAATCTTTTCTTTTCTACTTTTTGTTCTTATTTCGATCCGCATTCTACATATTTTAATTATAACGAAAAAGCTTCGTTTGTATCTTCCATATCTACCGAGAACTATTCTTTGGGATTGTATGTAAGTCAAAATGAAAAAGAAGAAATCATTATAGATGAACTCGTACCCGGAGGTCCGGCTTATCTGTCTAAAAAAATAAATAAAGGCGACCAACTGATTAAACTGGCCGCCAATAATGTGGAATATACTGTTTCCTGTACTTCACTGGAAATAATTACAGATATAGTACTTTCGGATAACTATAAAGAAGTGCAACTCACGCTTCGCAAAAAAGACGGCACACTCTACTCTTTAAATCTGGAAAAACAAATAATGAAAGCTGATGACAATAGCGTTTATAGCTTTTTAGTGGGTAATGATTCAAATATAGGATACATTAAAATCCCTAGCTTTTATTCAGCATTCGATAACGAAACAAACCAGGGCTGTGCGGATGATGTAGCTAAGGAGATTAACAAATTAAAAGAAGATAATATTACAGGTCTTATCATTGATTTACAGTTTAATGGAGGCGGATCTATGGATGAAGTTATTCGAATGGCGGGTATGTTTATCAATCTTGGGCCTTTGGCTATAATTACAGAAAGAGATAACTCTTATAAAGTAATTAAAGACTATAACCGGGGAATGCTATATGACGGCCCAATGGTTGTGTTGGTAAATGGATTCTCGGCTTCTGCAAGTGAGTTTTTTGCTGGTGTAATGCAAGATTATAATCGTGCACTAATTGTAGGCGCTACTACTGTAGGCAAAGCTACCATGCAAGCTATATTGCCATTAGAAAAGAATGACCCGGAAGATTTTGTGAAAGTCAGCATTGATAAATTTTACAGGGTAACCGGAAAAAGCAGTCAATATATTGGTATAGTACCAGATGTGCAACTGCCTTCATATTTTGATGATTTGCTACCACGTGAAAGTAGTATGCCTACTGCTATAAAAAACGATACTCTTACCCTGAACATTGCTTTCAATAAATTACCTGATACAGAAACAAAAAAAGTTATAGCATTAAGTAAAAATCGAACAGAAAAAAATGAAGATTTCAATCTGATCGACGTAGTTAATTCACGTATAAATGACCTATATAGCGATGACAAAGCACCTATGCCAATAAACTTTGATACCGTTTTTACAGATAGTCATTCCATGGACGAAATATGGAAATGTGTAAGTGATTCCAGTGAAAAAGAACAAGAATTTAACGTGACCGAAACTACTTTTGCTGCTGAAATACCGGTAGAAGATGACTACAATAAAAGCATAAACAATTATAAAATTAAGGCTGTAAAAGCCGATATTTATATTAATGAAGCTATTAATATTTTGAAAGATATTAACCGTATTAATAATCATTAGGGAATAAACAGTCAATCTTATTTTTAACTATATTTGACTAACAACCAATTAAATAGAGTAAAAATGTTTGATCAATTGACCGATTTAGTAAAACAATTTGGAATAGATACAGTTGTAAACAACACTCAAATTCCAAACGAGCAAAATGAAGCTGTAATGAATGAAGCCAGCAGCTCTATTCTTTCAGGCTTAAAAAATATGGCTGCAAATGGTAATATCTCTGATTTAGCAGGGTTATTTCAGGGCAACAATGCTACAGATAGTTCAAACCCGGCTGTAAAAAACCTTACCGGGGAGTTAACCCAAAATCTTGAAAACAAGTTCGGATTAAGCGCCGATACTTCTGCAAACGTTGCAGGCGACCTGATTCCTAAAGTATTGGGTTCATTAGTAGGTAAAGCTAAAGATCCTAATGACTCGAGTTTTCAAATTTCCGACATAATTGGTGCTATTTCAGGAGGTGACAGTAATACCGGAGGTGGTATTATGGATGCTATTTCTAAATATGGCACTCAGTTTGGCTTAGACCAAAACAATGATGGAAAAGTAGATATGAGTGATGCAATGGACGCTGTTTCTAAAATCCGGTGGCCTGGGTGGTTTTTTCGGAAAACTTATGGGAAGATAAGTTCCTTATTTTTATCTTAAATTAAAAAAGCATCTAAAACAGTTATTATAAAGACGGATTTGTTTTTGCAGAAACAGGGAATAAGTTTATTTTTGTGCTGCAAATAAATTAATTATGGGAAGAGCATTCGAATTTAGAAAAGCCAGAAAAATGAAACGTTGGTCGGCAATGGCTAAAACGTTTACAAGAATTGGTAAAGATATAGTGATGGCCGTTAAGGAAGGCGGACCTAATCCTGAAAGTAATTCGCGTTTAAGGGCAGTAATACAAAATGCCAAGGCAGCAAATATGCCTAAAGAGAATGTTGAGAGAGCTATCAAAAAAGCATCTGATAAAGACTCAGCTAACTTTAAGGAAGTTTTGTTTGAAGGTTATGCACCTCATGGTATTGCTATATTAATTGAAACCGCAACCGATAATAATAACCGTACAGTAGCTAATATCCGCAGTTATTTTAACAAGTGTAATGGTACAATGGGTACTCAGGGATCTGTAGAGTTTATGTTTGATCACACCTGTAATTTCCGTATTCCTTCTGAAGGACAGGATGTGGAAGAAATGGAACTGGAAATGATCGATTTTGGTGTAGAAGAGATTTTTGCTGACGAAGATGGCATTATGATGTACGCCCCATTTGAAAGCTTTGGATCTATCCAAAAAGAACTTGAGCACAGAGGTATTGAAATATTATCTTCTGGCTTTGAAAGAATCCCACAGGTAACTAAAGAACTTACAGAAGACCAGATCGCTGATGTTGAGAAGCTTCTTGAAAAAATTGAAGAAGATGATGACGTTATGAACGTTTATCACACAATGAAAGAATAATTAAGTACAATCACTTAAAGCAAACTAAAACGGTGCCTGAAATTCAGGTGCCGTTTTTATTTACATCAAGAGCTTTATTATCAATAATTTAAGTAATTATTTATTACATTTAAGATAGTATCACATTAAAAAAATGTTATTATTTTTTTGAAAAACTGTAACATTTCAAAACAAGACAAGTCATTATATTAAACCAAGCTACCAAAGTTGACAAACGCAAACCAGGATATTGATTCTTTACTAAAACTATGCAAAGAGGGCAGCCGAAATGCACAGTTCGAGGTTTATAACAGGTATTATAAGCCTATGTACAATACTGCCCTTCGCATTGTGAAGGATAGTCATTGGGCAGAAGATATTATGCAGGAATCATTCTTGAAAGCTTTTACAAAACTGGATACTTTTAAAGGAGAAGTAACTTTTGGGGCATGGCTAAAAAAAATAGTAGTTAACCATAGCTTGGACAACTATAAAAAAATTAATAAAAATGCATTGGAGTCTCTTGACAACGTTTTATACAAAGTAGAAGATGAAAGTAGCACTGATGACACGAAACTCGATTTCCAACAGCTAAAAGTACAACAGGTAACTGCAGCGCTGCAATCACTTAAAGAAAATTACCGAATAGCCTTAACGCTTTTATTTATTGAAGGCTATGACCACGAGGAAATAAGCGAGATAATGGGAATTACATCCGGCAATTGCCGAACAACTATAAGCAGGGCGAAAGAAAGCCTGCTTAAAAAACTGAATGCGTAATGAATAATGAAAACAAAAACATTGATGATCTTTTTAACCATTTTAATGGTGAATGGGACATTGATGAACCGAATGCAGGACATGAAGACCGCTTTTTAGACAGACTGTCGGGCAAAAAAAAGAAAACAAGCCTACTTTACAAAATTGCAGTACCTGCTGCAGCTGCCATAATATTACTTGTAGGCATAATGTTAACTTATACACCTAACAATAGTCATGAACAAATGGCTGTATCGCCTAAAGTAAAAGAAACCCAGGTTTACTTTTCTACTATAATAAATAAAGAACTGGCTAAAGTTGAAAAAGAAAACAGTCCGGAAACTAAAATTTTGGTACAAAATGCTATGGTTCGTATGCAGGAGCTGGAAAAAGATTACGATAAAATAACCCATGACCTGGCTCGTAAAGGCGAAAACAAACAACTAATACATGCAATGATAACCAATCTTCAAACACGAATATCATTTCTTGAAGATGTATTGGCGAGAATTGAAAAAATTAAAAAAATAAAAGAAAGTTACCATGAAAACAATCAGATATAATTTATTAATGCTATTGCTGGTACTTCCTTGTATTGCGATGGCCGGCAATGGTATCAAAGGAAAATACACCAAAGAGAAAAAAATAATGAAGGCTTATCTTGTAAACGATAATTGCGGGCTTGATATTAATAATAAATTTGGCAGTATATATGTAACAACATGGGACGAAAACAAAACTGCTATTGATGTTGTAATTACTGTAAGCGGAAACAATGAAGATAAAGTAAATAAAAAACTTGCCGCAATTAGTATTGATTTTAATGCTACAAAATCTCTTGTGAGTGCCAGCACATCTATTGACAATAGTGCTAATAGCAACAATATTAGCTTTGAAATAAACTATACCATCAAAATTCCGAAAAAAGGTGGTATTGATCTTAAAAACCAATATGGACCTATAATTACTGGTAAAATATATGGTAAAGCTTTGATAGATTGCCAGTATGGCGATGTTAATATAGATGAGTTAAATGCCGATGGTAATAGTATTATAATTCAGTATTGCGGTAGCTCGAAAATTAATTATATGCGATCTGGTGAAGTAAATGTACAGTATTCGTCTTTTAACCTTGGTAAAGCAGGTACTTTAAAATTACATGGGCAATATACAGGAATGACTATTGACGAGGTTCAGGATTTGAATTACAGAACCGAATATGGCGACTTGAATGTACGAAAAACAGGAAAAACAAGTGGATCTGGTGATTATTCTGCTTTACGGTTTGGACAGGTTAATGGTGTTTTTAACGCTACCTGTAACTACGGTGATGTTAGAATAGGAAATCTTGACAAATCGGTTAAAAATGTAGCTATAAATGTTTCTTATACAAATGTATCTGTAAAATATGACGAAAATTATGCCTTTGACTTTGAATATCGCCTGGAATATGGAAACCTTAATGGTGCCGCGGGTTTAAAATTCACTGAAAAAAATGTAAGGGATACAAGTGCCAGCTATAAAGGATATAACAGATCTTCAGGAGTTAACCGAATGTATATTAAATCTGAGTACGGAAACATATCTCTTGGCAAAAGTTAATATTTTGTTAAAGCAGGGTTTTAAAACAACGTTTCCTTCATCAAGAACGTCTACATAATATAACCTATCAATATAAAATTAGCCTGCTCATCACAGGTAAAATATAAGCTGGTAAAACAGCGGAGTTCAATCAACAATCAAAAAACAATCTGTCCTCATCAGGCAGCCCTCCTGCTCATCACAGGAATTAAATTACCCCCTTTTACCCTGCTGCCAGGCAGGTCATCAATCAAACCAATCCTCTGTATCAGAGGCAAAAAAACGAACAAACCACCATGAAACAAGCCACATTATTTGTAGCAGGGTTATTCTTTGCCCTAACCGTAACAGCCCAGGAACAAAAAGAAACTTTACTGGGTAACGGAAACATCGTTAAAGAGAACAGAGAGATCACTACCTATAACAAAATCAGTGTTAATGGCTTTTTTGAGGTAGAGTTAGTGCCAGCAGAAAATAATACTGTATTTATTGAAGGTGATGAGAACATCATAAACATTCTTACTACTGAAGTTAAAGATGGTACTTTATTTATATCTACAGTTAACGAACAGCCTGTTATACCAAGCCGAAAGCATAAAATAAAATTTAAAGTACCGTACTCAACATTACAAGAAATTTCTCTTATAGGGTGTGGTACAATTACCTCAAATAAAATTATCAAGTCTGATAACTTTAAAGTAACTGTAGATGGCCCAGGCTCAATTGCTCTTTCTATAAAAGCTGTACATATTGACAGTTGGGTATTAGGTTCGGGTACAATTAACATTAAAGGAACAGCACAGAAATTTATGTGTAAAGTAGTTGGATCAGGTAACATAAAAGGATATGGACTTAACGCAGAAAATGTAGTAGCCTTTATTTCTGGTTCCGGAAACGCACAGGTAAATAGCACAACAGCTATTTCAGGGAAAATTATAGGCACAGGAAACATTACATTTTCGGGTGAACCTAAAGAAAAAGCTTTAAAACTTTTGGGATCTGGATCTGGAAGTTTTAATAGATTTGAATGAGTTGATTTTTGTGAAACTAAGGCCTGTTTATAAATATAAACAGGCTTTTGTGTTTTATAATATTAAAAATACCCATTAATGGGTATTGGCTATATGTAGCATTCATAATACTTTAGCAACCGTGTATATAGTCATAAATGTAATGGCTGTATAGGGCTAGTTGAGTTGAGTTAAAAACTCCGGAAGGCATCCGGAGTTTTGTTTTTACAAGTCAATTCATGTATAAAACAAAAAACTCCGGGGTTACCGGAGTTTAAATATATCTAAATGAACTTATTATTTTATAAATTCAATTTTTTGTGCTTCTTCAAGGTTTACGCTATCAAAAAAACCTTGCTCACTCATCCATTCATCACTAAACACTTTACTCATATATCGTGATCCATGATCAGGGAAAATTAATACAACATTACTGTTTACATCAAACTCTCCTGCTTCTGCATATTGTTTTACTGCCTGAAAAGTAGCTCCACTAGTGTAACCAACAAAAAGCCCTTCGCTTTTAGCGATATGCCTTGCAGCATGTGCGCTATCTTCATCAGATACTTTTATAAACTTATCAATTACATCAAAATCAGTAGCGGTAGGAATAAGGTTTTTACCTAAACCTTCTATTCTGTATGGATAAATTTCTTCGCTATCAAACTCTTTTGTTTCGTGGTATTTTTTTAATACCGATCCATAAGCATCAACACCAAGAACTTTTATTGAAGGATTTTTTTCTTTAAGGAAACGTGCAGCTCCGGATATTGTTCCTCCGGTTCCACTACAGGCTACAAGGTGGGTAATTTTACCATTGGTCTGCTCCCAAATTTCAGGACCTGTACTTTTATAGTGAGCATCTACATTTAGATCATTAAAGTACTGGTTAATATAAACAGATCCTTTAATTTCTTCGTGAAGTCTTTTTGCTACATTATAGTAAGAGCGTGGATCATCTGCCGAAACATTAGCTGGGCAAACATATACTTTAGCCCCCATTGCACGTAACATATCTATTTTATCCCGTGAGGATTTAGAGCTTACTGCAAGTACACAGTCATAACCTTTAATAATACTTACCATTGCCAAGCTAAAACCGGTATTACCAGAAGTAGTTTCGATAATAGTGTCTCCTGGTTTAAGGATTCCCTTTTTCTCTGCTTCTTCGATAATATATAACGCTATCCTGTCTTTAGTGGAATGGCCCGGATTAAAAGCTTCTACTTTAGCATAAAAATTCCCTTGTAATCCTTCTGTAACTTTATTGAGCTTAATTAGAGGTGTGTTACCAATTAATTCCAACACATTATTATAGGCTTTTATTTCTTCTTTCATAAAAAATAAGTTAGTAAGGTAAACTATCTACAAAGTTTAGTGACCTCAAAACTTTGCAAATCTAACAAAAAAAATTTTAATTACTTTTTAATTCCTTCCAAATCTAATAAAAAACTGTATTCTTTAGCAACTTCCTTAAGAGCTTCAAATCGCCCGGATGCACCTCCGTGACCAGCTTCCATGTTGGTATCCAGATACAAAAGGTTATTTCCTGTCTTGGTTACCCTTAATTTTGCTACCCATTTGGCTGGTTCCCAATATTGCACCTGAGAATCATGAAGACCTGTAGTAACAAGCATATTTGGATATTCCTGCGCAATTACATTATCATATGGCGAGTACGATTTCATATAATCGTAATACTTTTTATCATTTGGGTTACCCCATTCGTCATATTCTCCTGTTGTTAACGGTATACTATCATCCAACATCGTTGTTATAACATCTACAAATGCTACCTGCGCAATAACACCATTATAAAGTTCTGGTGCCATATTAACAATAGCCCCCATTAACAATCCTCCGGCAGAACCGCCTTCGGCATATAAATGTTCAGGTGAAGTATATTTTTGTTGAATTACAAACTTGGAACAGTCGATAAAATCAGTAAATGTATTTTTCTTTTTAAGTAGTTTACCATTTTCATACCATTCTCTGCCTAAATCTTCCCCTCCTCTAACGTGAGCGATAGCATAGATAAAACCTCTATCAAGCAGGCTAAGTCTTATTGAAGAGAAATACGGGTCCATAGAGGCTCCATATGATCCATAAGCGTACAATAGTAGGGGATTCTTACCATCTTTCTTAATGCCTTTTCTATAAACCATAGAAATTGGCACTTTGGTACCATCTGTAGCGGTAGCCCAAACTCTTTCTTCAGTATAGTTATTTTTATCGAATTTCCCACCTAATACTGCTTGTTCTTTCAGTATAGTCTTTTCGCGGGTTTTCATATTAAAATCAATTACTGATGATGGCACTGCCATTGATTGGTAACTGTAACGAAGAATTTCGGTATCAAAATCCGGATTTGCAGATGTACCAGCAGTATAAGTTTCACTCTCAAACGGCAAGTAATATTCTCCTTTACCATCCCATGGGCGAATTCTTATAGTATTAAGACCATTACTGCGTTCTGAAATTACCAGATAGTCTTTAAAAATATCGATATCCTCTACAAGTACATCTTTTCTGTGCGGAATTAAATCTTTCCAGTTGTCCTTACCTGTTTTGGTTTCCGGGGTTACCATTAATTTAAAATTGGTAGCCTTATCTTTATTTGTTACAATATAAAAATTATCGCCGTAGTGCGATATACTATACTCCAAACCTCTTGTTCTTGGCTGAAATACTTTAAACTCACCATCCGGTTTTTTAGCATCCAGTATCCTAAACTCACTTGTAAGTGTGCTCGAAGATCCTATTACCAAATATTTTCTTGATTTTTCTTTATATACAAAAGTGCTGTAGGTGTCGTCTTTTTCGTGATAAACCTCAACATCATTTTTTGCATCAGCTCCCAGTTTATGCTTATAAACCTTATCTGATCGTAACGTAACAGGATCTTTACGTGTGTAAAACAATGTTTTATTATCACCAGCCCAAGTAGAACCTCCTGTTGTATTTTCAATTTTTACAGGAAGAATTTCATTGGTTACCAGGTTTTTTATCTGGATTATGTATTGCCTTCTTGATACGGTATCTACACCAAAAGCTGCCCAATTATTATCTTCGCTTATATTAAGCCCTCCTAACTGAAAGTAAGAATGTCCTTTTGCCATTTCATTACAATCGAACAGAATTTCTTCTTTAGCTTCAAGGCTTCCTTTTTTACGAGAATAGATAGGATAATCTTTACCTTTTTCGTAGCGTGTAATATAAAAATAACCGTTGTAGAAATAAGGAACCGAAGAGTCGTCTTCCTTTATTCTGCCTTTCATTTCTTCAAACAGATCTTTTTGAAACTGTTTAGAGCCGGCAGTCATCGTATTGTAGTAGTCGTTTTCTTTATTTAGGTAGTCAATTACTTCGGGATTTTCCCTTTCATTAAGCCAGTAATAGTTATCTGTGCGAACGTCGCCGTGCTTTTCAAGTGTTTTAGGTTTAACAGTTGCAAGCGGCGGATTAATGGTTTCGATCATTTTTGTTTTATTAGATTGGGCATTTGCCGCAAAAATAACACAAACACAACTTAAAAGTAAGTGTTTTATCATTGTTTTATCAGTTGGTATATAACCCTGCAATTTAATACTTTTGCAATATAAATAACTTATAAAATTCAAAAAAATGTTTGGAGATATTATGGGAATGATGGGGAAACTTAAAGAAACCCAACAAAAAATTGAAGATACCAAAAAAAGACTTGATACAGTACTTGTAGATGAACAAAGTAGTGATGGGCTTTTAAAAGTAACTATTACAGCAAATCGCAACATACGATCTATTACTGTAGATGACAGCTTACTGGAAGATAAAGAACAACTGGAAGATTATTTAGTACTTGTACTCAATAAAGCTATTGCAAAAGCTACTGCTGTAAATGATGCCGAGATAGCAGCAGTTGCACAAGATGGCATGCCGAATATCCCTGGACTGGACGGGATGTTTAAGTAGAACAGATTATAGATATTAGTATTGAGACATTAGACTTGATACTAATATCTAATATCTCAATACTGATTCCTACTAAAAAGTAAGTTTCTGGAATGTCTCAAGTACATAATTATGCATTACCTCTTTATAATCCAGATGCGTTACAATTCTTAGTTTACCTTTTCCTAATGAGCTAATGTAAATACTTTTTTGCTTTAGCTTTTCCATTAGGGCAGCTTCGCTATATTGTGGTTTTATAGAAAAAATCAATATGTTGGTTTCTACAGGCTCTACCTTTTCTACCCAAGGCAATTGCTGAAGGAAAGCACTTAGCTGTTTGGCGCGTCTGTGATCTTCTTCCAATCGGCTTACATTATTTTGCAGCGCATATAATCCGGCAGCAGCTAAATAACCGGCTTGACGCATACCTCCACCAAATATTTTTCTTATTCGTAAAGCCTTATTTATATGTTCCTGCTTGCCAATAAGCAATGATCCGACTGGTGCTCCCAATCCTTTAGACAGGCATACAGATACTGTATCGAATAACTCGCCAAATTGTTTAGGGTGTTGTCTTTTAGCTACTAATGCATTCCATAAACGGGCGCCATCAAGATGATATTTTAGATTATTGGCTTTACACACCTCACTTATCTCCATCAATGTTTGAAGATCATAACAAGCGCCACCACCTTTATTAGTCGTGTTTTCTATACAAACAAGGCTTGTTAAAGGACTATGGTAAAAATCGGGAGGATTTATAGCTTCTGTAACCTGGTCGGCAGTTATCATCCCTCTGTTACCATCCAGCAATCTACTGGAAACCCCACTATTAAATGCCACACCTCCACCTTCGTAATTAAAAACGTGAGCCCATTTATCACAAATAAGTTCATCACCAGGATTAGTGTGCAATTTTATAGCCGTTTGGTTTGCCATAGTGCCCGATGGAAAAAACAATGCTGCTTCCATACCAAAAAGTCCGGCAACAGTTTCTTCAAGTTCTACTACTGTAGGGTCCTGTTTATAAACATCATCGCCCACTTTTGCTCTGAACATTTGCTGGAGCATTTCATGCCCTGGCTTGGTAACCGTATCACTTACTAAATTTATTTCCATATTATTGAAAAGGATAGCTTATTTTTGCGAACTACAAAACTACATTATTTATGACAAATACCGAACAAATTAAAGGTATTATAGAGCGTCTTGGTGCGCTGAGGAGGTATCTTTGACATCGACAAAAAGTTGATTGAGATAACAAACGAAGAAGAAAAAACCTTTGCCCCCGACTTTTGGAATAACGCCAAACAGGCCGAAATCATTGTAAGAGACCTACGTTCTAAGAAGAAATGGGTTGAAGATTATGAGAAAGGCAATGCTATGGCCGAAGAACTACAAATTGTATACGAATTTGTTAAAGAAGGTGATGCCTCAGAGGAAGAGCTTGACGATTTGTACAGACTTACCATTGCACATATTGAGAACCTTGAGTTTAAGAATATGTTATCTGATGAAGGTGACAGCCTTAGTGCTGTAGTACAAATTACTGCCGGTGCCGGTGGTACCGAAAGCTGTGACTGGGCTGCCATGCTTATGCGTATGTATATGATGTGGGGCGAAAAAGAAGGTTACAAAATAAAAGAGCTCAATTTTCAGGCTGGAGAGGTTGCAGGTATTAAAACCGTAACACTTGAGTTTGAGGGCGACTACTCTTTTGGCTATCTTAAAGGTGAAAACGGTGTACATAGACTGGTACGTATTTCTCCTTTTGACAGTAATGCTAAAAGGCATACTTCCTTTGCATCAGTATATGTGTATCCATTAGCCGATGATACTATAGAAATAGACATTAGCCCTTCTGACATATCTTGGGAAACCATGCGTTCCAGTGGAGCCGGCGGACAAAATGTAAATAAGGTAGAAACGGCAGTACGACTACGCCACCACCCTACCGGAATTATCATTGAAAACTCCGAAACACGCTCACAGTTGGATAATAAGACCAAAGCCATGCAATTGCTTAAATCGCAATTGTATGAAATTGAGCTTAAAAAACGCCAGGCTGTTCGGGATGAGATCGAAGCCAATAAAATGAAAATTGAATGGGGTTCGCAAATACGTAATTATGTAATGCATCCTTATAAATTGGTTAAAGATGTGCGTTCTCACTATGAAACAAGTGATGTGGATGGTGTTATGAATGGGAATATTGATGAATTCCTTAAAGCTTATCTTATGATGATGGGTCAGAAGACAGAAGAATCTTAAGAATTAGAAGGGTTTACTTAAAAAATACGATAATAATAAATGATAAGTGGCTTTTTAGCCACTTATTTATTATTATTAACATACCTTTAATAAGAATCCACTAAGGACAATTGATAATCCCTTAAGATATGGCCGATACCTCATCACAATCTGCAAATTTTTTATTACCTGTAACGAACCAGGACAGACTTAATAAACTACACGAATACCAAATACTAGATACACATCCTGAAGATACTTTTGATAAAGTTGCTATTTTGGCCTCGCAGGTATTTGAAACTCCTAGTGCATTTATAACCTTTGTAGATAAAGACAGGGTATTTTTTAAATCGAACATAAGTAATTTTGCTGCAGATAATGTTCCTATAGAAAAAAACCCGTTTACATTATCCACCATAAAAGATGATTTTACAGTTTACTATGACACCTTTAATGATCACTATTTAAGAGACAGCCCATTGGTTCGTGTTGCCGGAGGTATCCGTTTTTATGCTGCAGCTCCTTTAAAAACTCCGGAAGGTTATCTCGTAGGCACCCTATGTGTTGCCGATAGTGTACCCCGCGATAATACTATAACTCCAAAACAATTGGAAATGCTCAAATCTCTTTCCGAGATTATCATCAATAAACTTGAAAGCAGGTTACGATATAATAATCTGCTCAAAGCCCAAGATGAACTTATGAGCATAACGCTCCACGAAATAAAAAATCCCTTAGCTACTATAAACCTTGCTAACGATGTTTTATTAAAAGATCCTACAAAGGTTGAAAAAATGGCGGGTATGATACGACAGGGAGTACAACGCATACAAGCAAAGCTTAGTGACTTATTAAGCCATTCTGAAATGGAAGAAGAGCAATTAAAGCTATCAATTGAAGAAACCGATCTAACCGAAATATTTAATATCCTGCTTAAAAATTTCGAATTGCTTGCTAATCGAAAAAAACAAACCATACATCTTGAATTTGAAAATTCCTTACCAAAAGTACCGGTAGATCGTAAAAAAATATCAGACGTTTTTCATAATCTACTTAGTAATGCACTTAAATACTCTTATGCTAATACCACAGTAACTATTATCGTAAAACGAGGTGTAAATTCTGTAGAAGTTGAGTTCAGAGACCAAGGGCAGGGACTTGATGAAAAAGACGCCGAAAAATTGTTTATGAAGTTTGCCAAACTTAGTGCAAAACCTACCGGAAAAGAGACGTCTACAGGGTTAGGCCTTTTTATATGCAAATCATTTATAGAAATGCATCATGGTAAAATTTATGCTAAAAGTAAAGGTAAAAACATGGGCAGCTCGTTTTTTATATTGATACCTTTAATACATGAAATGGAAAAAGAACCTGAAATAAAAGGTTTATAAAATCCTACCAGTTTTGTTATAACATTATACATTAACACATTTTTGTCAGAATAAAATAGTATTTTTGATACTTGATAAAGGCCCAAGATATATAGCATTTTGTAAACCTTTTATATGCATATGACTTACAAAAAACCTGATACAATAGTACCTCCCAATGAAATCCGTAGGCTTGAAAAGCTAAAGGAGTATCAAATATTGGATACGCATTCTGAAGACACTTTCGATAAAATAGCCTTAATGGCTTCTCAAATTTTTAATACTCCATGTGCATTTATAATTTTTATAGATGAAAAAAGAGTATTCTTAAAATCAAACCTCAGTTCTTTACCTGTTAACGAAATAAACAGGGAAGGTTCTTTATCATCTCTTGTAATTTTACAAGATAAGATCACCGTTTTTAATGATACCCATGCTCTTCCTGATTTAATGGACAGCCAATTTATTCAGGGAGAAAACGGAATTCGTTTTTATGCCGGAATCCCATTAAAATCGCCTGAAGGATTTAATGTAGGTGTAATTTCTGTTGCCGATTATGTTCCTCGTGAGGTTACAAATCTGCAACTGGATATGCTTAAAACATTATCTAAAATTATAATTGATAAACTAGAGAATAGGCTCCGTTACAGAAAGTCGATAGAGTCGCAGATAAACCTGATGAATATTGCACTACACGAAATAAAAAATCCGTTAGCATCAATAAATCTGGCTAATGACATTATAAGAAAAGATATTTCGACTAAAGATAAAATGACCGTTATGATCAAATCGTCGGTTGGACGAATTGAAAAAAGACTTTCGGATCTTTTAAAACAATCGGAACTTGAAGAAAAAGATTTAGCTCTTTCTATCGAAGAAATAAATTTAAAAGATATGTTTAACCGACTACTCAATAATTTTGAGTTACTGGCAAATAGAAAAAATCAAAGCATCGAACTGCATTGCGAAGAATCATTACCATGTATTGAAGCTGATAAGTCGAAAATATCTGACGTATTGCATAACCTGCTTAGTAATGCTATAAAATACTCGTATTACGGCAGCCGCATAAAAGTTTCTGCACGTGAAGCTGGGAATTATATACACATTGAGGTAAAAGACGAAGGACAGGGATTAAATTTTAATGACATACAGAAGCTATTTACCAAATTTGCTAAATTAAGCTCTAAGCCTACCGGTAAAGAAACATCAAACGGACTTGGGTTATCTATATCTAAATCGTTTGTAGAATTACACAGAGGGAACATATATGCCATGAGTCCCGGAAAAGATAAAGGAGCTACTTTTATAGTATCACTACCTCTTAAATACAAAACCCCAAACGATATTGAGGCAATAGCCGAATTTAACACATAACACTCTACTAAAGCCACTCCACCAGCGATACACCCAAACCTATTGTTGTTTGCTTATTATTATAATCGATAAGCGTTTCACCATATCCGTGTGTTACCTGCAAGTATCCTTTAAGATTACCACTAAGAGTTCGTGACCACGAAAATTCTGCACCTCCTTTAAAATGCCTGTTGAATGATAAATTACTATTTGTCGTTAACGTAAACACATTAGTACCCAAAGAGTAAATTACAGTAGCATCTCCCCTACCTATATATTCTACTATATCGGGGTTATCATCTTCTTTAGGATCATCAGGAAGCCTGAACCACGGGCGAAAATATACCTGCCAATTGTCTTTTTCGAAACCAGTATGAAGAATAACCCTGTTCCAGCTTCGCGACAATGGTATACCTCTTCCGTTAGATTGATGGTTAAAACTAATACCTGCCATACGATTCGTAACTCCAAAAAGCTCAAAGTTTGTAGCAAAGTTTAAAATAATTTCAGGCTCGTAGTTAATTTCCCTGAAAGGGCGCGAAAGACTTTTGTTATATAACTGCCAATGCGATTTTTGTGTATATGCAACCCAAAGATCACCATGCCCCAAAAAGATACCTTGTAGTACCTTTACCTTAAAGCTCAATTGGAATTTAGTTTCAAGATTGTTAAGATCTAGATTCTCTGTTGCCTGATATTTTGGATCCGGGTTACCGCTATGAGGTTGCCCGTTGGGTTCGCTTGACCATCTAAAAGGTAATATATATACGGGCTTATAAGGCGTTACAACAAACGTTCCGGAAGATGTGAGCGTATCGAGTTCCCAACGCTGTGACATAGATTTTGGTCGTTCATTATTGAACAGAGAACTTACTTGAGCATTACTATAGCTAAAGTAAAAAAGAAATACTAAAAGGAATGTTTGCTTATGGGGGTTATATAAAAAAACAGGCATAATAAATATATATGAAAAACAAATATATCTATTATGCCTGTTAAATTATCTTAAAGGAAATTTCTTATGTAAAAAGCGTAATTATATAATACATAAGTCCTGCTATTATTGCCGATACAGGGATGGTAAGTATCCATGCCCAAAGAAGACTTATGGTTACTCCCCAACGTACTGCCGATACTCTTTTTGTAATACCTACACCAATAATAGATCCGGTAATGGTATGCGTTGTAGATACCGGAATACCAAAATGTTCTGCAGTATATAATGTAACAGCTCCGGCCGTTTCAGCAGCTACACCCTCTAATGATGTTACTTTTGTAATTTTAGTCCCCATGGTCTTAACAATTTTCCAACCACCACTCATTGTTCCAAGACCTATAAAAAGGAAACTTGTTATTGGTACCCAGCCATAATGATCAACAAAATATGAAAAACGATCAGCACTTTCAAGAGATGTATATACTACATCACCTATTTGCATATGGTGATAAATAACCGCTGCACCAATAATACCCATTACTTTCTGTGCATCATTCGCACCATGTCCTAAACTAAACAGGGCAGATGATACCAATTGTAATCTTTTAAACCATTTATCAGCTTTAGAAGGATTTACTTTACGGCAAACATTAAGTATAAGAATCGTTATAAAATAGGCGACTATCATACCTATAAGCGGAGCGGCAAAAATAAATAATATAATCGGAATTACTTTTGCGTAGTTTATTACAGTATTAAGATCGGCTCCCGGAATGGTAAAAGCATGAGCTAATGCAGCTCCAAGAAAACCACCAATAAGTGTATGAGATGACGAAGATGGTATACCCAACTTCCATGTTAGTAAGTTCCATGTAATTGCAGCAACAAGTCCGGCAAATATAACCTCAAGAGTTATAAAATCTTCACTTACCGTTTTTGCAATTGTATTACCAATTTTAAACTCACCAATCCAGTATTTGGAAATAAAGTAAGCCATAAAGTTGAAAAACGCAGCCCAAAGCACTGCCTGAAAAGGTGTAAGCACCTTTGTAGCAACGATAGTTGCTATGGAGTTTGCAGCATCGTGAAATCCATTGATATAATCAAAGATAAATGCTAATACAATAATTACTATAAGAAGCGTAGGCATAGTAGATATTTTCTATGGTTATGTTTAAGAATGTTTTACTGCAATAGATTCCAGTACATTCGCTACACCTTTACATTTATCAGCAGCTGATTCCAGTGCAGATAATACTTCTTTGTATTTAATGATGTTTTTAGCATCGGTTTCGTTTTCAAAGATATCAGCTACTGCTTTATCAAAAACGTTGTCCGATTTGTTTTCAAGTTTGTTTATTCTTTTGCAGGCATCTGTAATACCTTTAAGATTATTCATGTTTTTAAGATCCTGAACCGCAACCTGGATAAGCTGGCAAGCTTCAAGGGTAATTTCGGTCATTTTTCTTATCGATTTGGTAATTTTTTCTACCTGGTACAATCTCATTCTGTTAGCAGCACCATAAAGGTAATCGCCCACATCATCAATAGCAGTTATAAGAGCGTGAATATCCTCTCTGTCAAACGGAGTGATAAAGTTTCTGCTAAGCTCAAGGTTTGTTTTATGTGCTATTTCTTCAATAATGGCTTCTAATTCTTCAATTTTCCTGTAGTAAGCTTCCCTTTCATCTTTAGGGGCATTTACTGCCTCATGAAGGGTTTCTGCAAGTATCACTAAATTTGATGTTGCCTGCTCAAAAAGGGGGAAGAATTTCTTATCTTTTGGTACAAGAAACTGAAAGATGCTGTTTATAGACATTACATTGATTTTTTAATGCTGCAAATGTACTTTCTCAATGTTAAGAAATCATTAAGCAATTATAAACATGAGGTTATTAATTTTAAGAAATTGCAAAGCTTTAAAAAAATAGGATTCGCAATAATTTCTTGTACTATCAAACGTTTTCGTATTTTAGCACCTCAAAAATTACATTCATCAGACAAATATACATTATACCATGGATATTAACTTCAATAAAAACGAAGACCATAACAAACTTTTATTATCAGACCTTAAACAAAAACTAGCCCAGGTAAAATTAGGCGGTGGCCAAAAACGTATCGAGAAGCTTCATGGAGAAGGAAAAATGACAGCCAGAGAGCGTATTGATTATCTTTTAGACCCAAAAAGTAAAAGCATTGAAATCGGTGCTTTTGTAGGAGATGGAATGTATGCCGAACATGGAGGATGCCCATCCGGAGGTGTTGTTATAAAAATAGGTTACGTTCGTGGTAAGCAGTGTATCGTAGTTGCTAACGATGCTACAGTTAAGGCCGGTGCCTGGTTCCCTATTACAGGAAAGAAAAACCTTCGTGCCCAGGAAATAGCAATGGAAAACCGTTTACCTATAATTTATCTTGTAGACAGTGCTGGTGTTTATCTTCCATTACAGGATGAAATTTTCCCGGACAAAGAACATTTTGGGCGTATTTTCCGTAACAATGCCATTATGAGCAGTATGGGTATTACCCAAATTGCTGCCGTTATGGGTAGTTGTGTTGCAGGTGGCGCTTACCTGCCTATCATGAGTGATGAAGCACTGATAGTAGATAAAACAGGAAGTATATTTCTTGCAGGAAGCTACCTTGTTAAAGCTGCTATTGGAGAAAGCATTGACAATGAAACCCTGGGCGGAGCAACAACGCATTGCGAAATATCAGGCGTGACTGATTATAAAGCCAAAGACGATAAAGATGCTCTTGATACAATAAAGAATATTATTGACAAAATTGGTGATTTTGACAAAGCGGGATACAACCGTGTTAAAGCCGAAAAACCTGCATTACCGGAACAGGATATTTATGGTATTATACCTAAATCCCGTTCTGAGCAATATGATATGATGGAGGTTATTAAAAGACTTGTTGATAACAGTGACTTTGATGAATACAAAGCCGGTTACGGACAAACTATCATTACAGGTTATGCCCGTATTGATGGTTGGGCTGTAGGAATTGTAGCTAATCAGCGAAAAGTTGTAAAATCTAAAAAAGGAGAAATGCAATTTGGCGGAGTAATCTATTCGGACAGTGCTGATAAAGCAACACGATTTATAGCGAATTGTAACCAAAAGAAAATTCCATTAGTATTCCTTCAGGATGTTACCGGATTTATGGTAGGCTCTAAATCAGAACATGGAGGTATCATTAAAGATGGTGCTAAGATGGTAAATGCTGTAAGTAATTCTGTAGTTCCTAAGTTTACTGTAGTTGTTGGTAACTCTTATGGTGCAGGTAACTATGCCATGTGTGGTAAAGCGTACGATCCTCGATTAATATTTGCATGGCCAAGTGCCGAACTTGCAGTTATGGGTGGTACTCAGGCAGCAAAAGTTTTAATGCAGATTGAAGCATCATCGCTTAAAGCAAGAGGAGAAGAAATAACTCCTGAAAAAGAAGCCGAAATGTTTGATAAAATAAAAGCACGCTATGATGCACAGGTATCTCCTTACTATGCGGCGTCAAGACTTTGGACAGATGCTATTATTGATCCTCTTGACACCCGTAATTGGATATCATTAGGTATTGAAGCTGCCAATCATGCTCCAATTGAAAAACAATTTAACCTTGGAGTCATACAAGTTTAAATAATTTTGTTATAAAAATATTTTTAAGACCTAAAACAAATCAAAAACCTATAATATGATTGTTTTTTTTAACATATTGTTATATTAATACAATTCATACCTATTACCTTTAGGCACTTAAACTAAATAAAAACTACGTAAGTTTTTATACTACTAAACTACTGTTGACTATTTTGCCCTTTCATTAGGGCAAAATAGTTACTATTAGGAGTTTTCATAACTACAAAACTTATTCAAAAAATGATATTCCGGGAAGCAAACATAAATGATATTGAAGGCTTGTCTTCAGTAAGAATGTCGGTACACGAAAATGTACTTAATAACCCTGTATTAGTTACCCATCAGGACTATACCAATTATTTAACTACACATGGTAAAGGATGGCTATGTGAGATAAATAATGAAATTGTAGGCTTTGCTATTGTAGACACTATGGAAAACAATATATGGGCTTTATTTGTAAACCCGGATCACGATAAAAAAGGTATTGGTAAAGAACTACACCGCCTAATGATGAACTGGTATTTTAGCCAGTGTGAAGAAACGGTATGGCTGGGCACATCTCCCCATACAAGAGCTGCAGAATTTTATACCCGCCAGGGCTGGACCGCTGTAGGCATGCATGGCAAAGAAATTAAGTTTGAAATGACCAAAAGTGAATGGACTGACATAAATTAGCCTGTCAAACATTCTACAATGAAATTAACTGAAACTGAACTACAAGAACTGGCTAAACAACTTCGTTGCCCTGACGGAGAAAATGGTATTAAAGTAGGTGAAATGATGAATTTCACTAATAGCAATATCATTACAAAAAGTATTGAGAGCCTTGATCTTCAAAATAATGATAAAGTCTTAGAAATTGGACCCGGTAACGGCAGCCATGTAAAAGAGATTATAACATTTACCACAATAGAATACCATGGAATAGATATATCTGAGACCATGGTAACCGAAGCTCAAAAGCTAAATTCAGATTTAAAAAATACTTTCTTCCATTTATCAGATGGTAATCATATTACATTTGAGGCCAATGTATTTGATAAAATTTTTACAACCAATACCATTTACTTTTGGCAGCATCCTCAGGCTTATAGCGATGAAATTGCACGCGTACTTAAATCCGGTGGTATAGTATCTATAGGTTTTATTCCGAAAAGCACTATGGAGAAAATACCTTTTGCTAAATTTGGTTTTATGTTATATGATATTGAAACTGTAACAAGACTATTAGAAACATCAGGATTTTCTGTATTAGTAGCTAATACAGAAAAAGAGTTCGTTACAAGTAATAGTGGTGAACAAATAGAACGTGAGTTCGTTATACTATCAGCGAAAAAACTATAGTGTCTTGTAACTAATTCATACATTTCGTTACTAATTAGAATAAATCCCTTTGCATTATGAAGAAAGCCTTGCTTTTAGCGTTTACCGTATTGAGTATTTACAACAGTACTGCTCAAAACTTTACCAGGCGTGACAGTTTACAGGGTGGCCTTCGTGATGAACGTAATAGTTTTGATGTACAGCGCTACGATCTTAACATTACTGTAGATCCCGAAAAAAGATTTATTAGCGGTTATAATGATATTACTTTTAAAGTAGTAGAAAATACCCAAAAGATACAACTCGACCTGTTTGAAAATATGAAGGTAGACAGCATAGTCTTTAAAGGGCAAAAACTAGCTTACAAAAGAGATAATGATGCTGTTTTTATAACTTTTGCTAAACCATTGCAAAAGGGAGATGAAGGAAAACTCCGCTTTTACTATTCGGGCAATCCTATAGTAGCTAAAAATGCTCCCTGGGATGGCGGTTTTGTATTTGCTAAAGATAGTGATGGAAAACCCTGGATAGGTGTTGCCGTACAAGGCACGGGTGCTAGCTTATGGTATCCGGTTAAAGATCACCAAACTGATGAACCCGATAAAGGAGCATCAATTAAAGTGGCAGTTCCAAACGGATTAATGAATGTATCTAACGGCAGGTTTATAGGTAGCGAAGATCTTAAAAATGGTTATACACGCTGGGATTGGGAAGTTACCAACCCTATAAACAATTATAACATAACTCTTAATATTGCCGATTATGTTCATATACACGATAATCATAAAGGGCTTGATCTCGATTATTATGTATTAAGAAAAAATGAAGATAAAGCACGTAAACATTTTGAGGAAGTAAAACCAATGATGGACTGTTTCCAGTCTAAATTTGGGAAATATCCCTTTTTTGAAGACGGTTATAAGCTTGTAGAAACATCATATCTGGGTATGGAACATCAAAGTGCTGTAGCCTATGGCAACAAGTACCGAAAAGGCTATTTAGGTAATGACATGAGCGGTACAGGAGTAGGTATGACATTTGACTACATTACCATACATGAAACCGGACATGAGTGGTTTGGGAATAGTATAACTTCTAAAGATGTTGCCGATATGTGGATTCATGAAGGATTTACAACTTATAGCGAATCGGTTTTTATAGAGTGCCAATATGGCTATGATAAAGCAATGCAATACATAACCGGGCAACAGCTTAGAGTGATAAACAATAAACCTATAATAGGAATTTTTGGCGTAAACAAAGAAGGATCAGGTGATATGTATTATAAAGGTGCATTACTTCTTAACACCTTAAGACACATAGTAAACAATGATGATAAATGGTGGAAGATGCTTTTAAAATATTCTGAAACCTATAAAAAACAAATTATAGATACTGAAACGGTTGTTGCTTTTTTTAATAAGGAAACAGGGACAGACCTTACCTCTATTTTTGATCAATACCTTCGGTATAAGAGTATCCCTAAATTACAGATTAAGCTAAACGATAATAAACTGGAATACCGCTGGCAAACTGATGTTACTAATTTTAAAATGCCCGTTGGTATAATTGTTAATAACAAACAAGTTCGTCTTGATGCTACAAATAACTGGCAAACCATAAAAACAGATGCAACAAATACCGATCAGGTAAATATTGAAAAAACTAAATTTTATGTAAAATTGGAAAGGCTTTAAGCCGATTCCAGCGTTTTATCTCTTATTACTTTGCCTGATTGGGTTTCGGTAAACTTATCTACAAAAAGAATTTCTTTCGGTTTTTCATACTTGCCTAATTTGGCGAAAATAGCATTATCAATTACAAAAGGAGTTCCTTCTATAACAAGTACAAGTTTTTCGCCCAGTTCGTCGTCCGGCATCCCTTTTACAAAAAATCGCCTGTTAATATTACCTGAAAGCTTTTCTTCTATCTGTTCCGGAAAAAGCTTAACACCTCCGCTATTAATCACATTATCATACCTACCTAACCAAATAAAGTGGGTATCATCAACTATCTTAACCACATCATTAGTAACCACAGGTTCATCGCAAAGAGCATAAGGGTTAATTACAAGACAATGCCTGTCATCTTCACTAATTTCGACATGCGGTAATACCGTAAAGGCTTCCTCTCCTATTCTTTTGGCAGCAATATGCGTAATAGTTTCGGTCATGCCATATGTCTCATAAATTTCTGTAGGCAACGTTTTTAATTGATCTGATAATGCCTGACTAACCTTTGCCCCACCCAATATCAGTTTTTTTATCATATGAAGGTTTTCCATAGAATGCTGTGCCTGTAATGGAACCATAGCGGCAAAATCGTACTCAATTTCATTACGCTCTAAAGGATTGGATACAGGTGCTATAATCTCAAGGTCCCATCCTAAAATAAAAGCTCTTACAAGCATCATTTTACCTGCCACATATTGTGTAGGCAGACAATGCAATACTTTAATACCTGGGTATAAATCAAAAAAAGCTCCGGTAGCCATAGCTGAATTTATCATGGCCTGCTTCTCTACCCTGATAGGCTTAGGTGCTCCTGTTGTTCCCGACGTTTGCATTTCGATATAGCTGTGCTGATCGAACCAATCGAGTAAAAAATCGCCAAGAGCTCTTTCAAAAGGCTCACCCTCTTTAATAAAGCTATAAGCTATACGGCAAAGATCATCTTCATTAAGATGAAAACCGTTTAATTTGAAACGGTTGTGCACAAAGTGATAATCAGGGTTATTCATGGCTATATCCGGTTTCGTTATTGGTATGTTGTAGTACTACTTTTCCGGTTAGCTTTTCGCGCCAGCCAGACCATTTGTATTTCTTACTAAAAATAAATAAAAGAATAGGATAAATAATAAACACCGGCAATAAAATATCAAAACCGGCATCGGGTATTGAGTTGTCTTTAAAAATAGAATCTGTTTGAAGTGCTGTCCAATCAGATGTTACCAGTAATGCTGTAAAGAGATTATTTGCCGCATGAAAACCAAGAGCAAGCTCCATACCATCATCCATTAATGTCATTATCCCCAGAAAAAATCCTGTTCCTATATAATATAAAAGTAATATGTATCCCAGTTTTCCAATTTCGGGATTAGCAATATGCATCAGTCCAAAAATAACCGATGTTGTTATTAATGCCGTTAATTTACTTCGTGTGGCTATACCTATTCCCTGCATTAGATACCCTCTGAAAAGGTATTCTTCAAAGCTTGTTTGCATAGGTACCAGTACTATTGCTATTAGTGCCAAAATGGCAAATGGCACTGGCTTAAAGTTAATTTCGAAATTTTCCGGCTCTGCATAATAACCAATAACTGTCATCGCAGTAGTTAGCGCGCCCCAAAGTCCGAATGCAAAGAATATTCTTTTCCAATCTACTTTTTTTCTTGCCGTAGTAAGGCTTTTTATAGTTTGCCTGTTAACAAATTTTACCCATAACAGTAATAGAATTAAAAAAACTGCAAGCGGCAGCATTGTTTCGAAAAACACCCGGTTTGTACCTTTTCTTATAATTTCATCCTGTATAAGCTTATCTACATCTATGTTAAGTAGCAGTACTGCAGCATAATTGAGCAACATAAGTAATAGAAAAGTAATAGGTACGGGTAAGTAGCGTATAAAATCGAACTTTTTGCTGTAAGCCTGCTCAATAAACATATAAATTAAATTTTTGTTAGCACTAAGTTACTTCAAATTTCCATTTATAATAACTTACTTTGCAAAAAGAATAAGATGATAACTATATACCATAATCCGAGATGCAGCAAGTCTCGTGAATGCATGCAATTGTTAGAACTTCAGGATAAGCCTTTTACGACTGTAAAATACCTTAATGAGCCACTAACAAAAGAAGAAATCACTTCGTTACTTAAAAAACTGAATGTAAAGCCAATAGAAATGGTTAGACAAAAAGAAAGTATTTGGGTAGAAAATTACAAAGGAAAAGAATTAAGTGATGGCAAGGTTATTGATGCCATGGTGAAATATCCAGTTCTTATAGAGCGTCCTATAGTTGTAAACGGCGATAAAGCCGTGATTGCGCGCCCTATAGAAAAGATAAATGAGATATTATAATTTATAACCTTTACCTATGTAAGCCTTTGTATTAATTGAAGGCAACTCCAAATTAATTATTTTACATGAAGAATTTACAGACATCTGTATTATTGCTCTTTTTATTTTCTGCACTTGCCTCCTTTGCCCAAGGTAATCCTGGCAATACTGTTAAAATAACAGGAAAACTTATTGAACAGGACACTAAGCTACCGCTTGAATTTGCTACTGTAACCATACAAACTCTTACCAACACTACTGTTAACGGTGGAATGACCGATGCTAATGGTAGTTATAGTATTGATGTGGCTCCCGGAACCTACAATATTAAATTTGATTTTATCTCTTTTAAATCATCCAGTATATTATCTAAAGAGATAACTTCCAATACTGATTTAGGTGTTACCGCAATGGCACCCGATGCAACCCAGCTTAATGAGGTAGAAATTGTCGCGGAACGATCTACCGTTGAAATTAAACTGGACAAAAGAGTTTATACCGTGGGCCAGGATATGATGGTTAAAGGTGGAACAGTAAGCGATGTTTTGGATAATGTACCATCAGTATCAGTAGATGCCGAAGGTAATGTGGCTTTAAGAGGCAACCAAAGCGTAACAATACTTATAGACGGAAGACCATCCAGCCTTGCCGGAAGCAATGTTGCCGATGTACTTAGATTACTACCTGCTGACTCTGTAGATAAAGTAGAAGTTATAACCAATCCATCTGCTCGTTATGATGCAGAAGGTGGTGGAGGTATCGTAAATATCATCCTTAAAAAAGGTAAAGCCGATGGTTTTAATGGTTCTTTTGTAGCCAATACAGGTAATCCTGACAACCATGGAATTAGTGCTAACCTTAATTTTCGTAGTGAACATTTTAACCTTTTCTCTAACTTAGGATATAATTACAGGAACAGTCCAGGAAATTCTTTTACGAATACCGAATACCTAAACAAAGATGATTCTACCAAAAACTTTGTTAATGAAAAAAGGGTAAGCAAACGTAAACAGAGCGGATTAAATGCGAGTTTTGGTGCTGAATGGTTTTTAGATAAAACACTTACCTGGACAAACTCGGTTTCTTTTAGAAAAAGTAACGGCGACAATCCTACTAAAACCTATTTTGATAATTTTGATGTAGATCATAATTACTTAAGCACGCGTTATCGTTACAATCTAGAGGATGAAGAAGATAATAACGTAAGATTCTCCACCAATTTAATAAAGAAATTTGATGATAAAGGCCATGAGCTTAAAATAGATGCTTCGGTATCTAAAAGTATGGATGATGAGAACGCAACGATTAATGATGTTACCTTAGGTTTTCCTGATATTGTAAACAGTAACGAAAGAACATCTAACGACGAAGATGAAAATCGTGCCCTTATTCAGGCGGATTATGTTTTACCTTTAGGCGAAAACAGCCGTTTTGAGGCTGGTTACCGTGGTAGCTTCACCACAATGGAAACAGATGCCAAAGCAGAAATACTAGAAGATGGTACCTGGGTAGATAATGCGAATTACTCTAACTTTTTACAATACAAAGAGAAAGTAAATGCATTATATACACAGTTTGGATCTAAAATGGGTAAGTTCTCTTATTTACTTGGACTTCGTTGGGAGGATTCTAATATCGATGTAAACCTTCTTAACAGCGGAGATTACAATAATAAAAAGTACAATAACTTTTTCCCAAGTGCTTTCCTAACTTATGAGTTTAAAGAAGGAACAAGTGCAAGCATTAGCTATAGTCGACGTATCAACCGTCCGAGAGGTCGTTTCTTAAACCCATTCTCAGGACTTGAAAGTAATATCAACATCTTCCGTGGTAACCCGGATATCAACCCGTCGATGACTAATGCTTTTGATATTGGCTTCCTTACTAAATGGAATAAGGTTACTTTCAGCTCATCTGCCTATTTTAATATTACTGATGATACTTTTCAGTTTGTAAGAAGAAGAGAAGGACAAACACCAGACGGTACACCTATAACACTTACTACTCCTATTAACCTAGCTAAAGAATATCGTTTTGGTTTCGAATTTAATATAAACTATACTCCTTTTAGATGGTGGAGAATTAATAGTAACTTTAATTTCTACAGAAATGAAACCAAAGGTGATTACACTTTTACTTATGAAGACGGAGGAGAAATTATTAATGACTATCAGGATTTTAACCGAACCGCTTATAGCTGGACAACAAGGGTAAACTCTAAAATAAACCTGCCTTTAAAAATTGACTGGCAGTTAAACGGAAACTATGAAGCTCCGCAAAATACAGCTCAGGGTAAAAGAATAGGTGTTGCCAGTGCAAATACTTCATTAAGTAAAGATATACTTAAAGACAAAGCTACTATAGGTCTTAACGTACAGGATATTTTTAATTCCAGGAAAATGAAAAACGAAACTTATCTTCCGGGTGAATTAAGATCATATAATGAAATGCAATGGAGACAACGACAAGTAACGCTTTCCTTCACATATCGTTTTAATATGAATAAAAACGATAAGCAAAAACAACAGCAAAGAGAACAACAAGATAATGGTGGAGAAGAATTTATGGGAGGATAAATAAAAAACGGGCTTATTTCTAAGCCCGTTTTTTATTGTGTATTTATTATTCCAATTTTTATTTTGCTGCTGGAATAATTAGTTTCATTATTAAAGATCATATTAAAGGCAGTATACAAACCGCCCAAATAATCGGCATTATCAGAAAAGTTAAATGAGTTAAGCCCTGAAGATTGCATATCCATTATAAAAGTGGAATTATTCAGATAATAGTATTTATCATTATGACCTATGTAAACATTTTTTACACCAAAGTTGTTACTGTCCAGTGTAAAGTTGTATTCCCCGAAAATAGTATTATAATTTTTAGAGTAGTATGCCAAATCTAATTTTATCGGTAAAAATTCTGAGTCAGCTTCTTTAGTGTCTTTTGAAGCCAGGGATAGTTTATCCGGTATAGACTGACTAAACCCAGCAACAGTTATCAATAAAAGAGTAATAATAGCTATTCTATTTTTCATAACATCAGTATTGTAATTACCAAATGTACTGATTTTAAACAAAAAAGGCGCCATAAAGGCGCCTTTTCAATATATATTGGTTTTCCATTAAGGAAATATACCTCTTTGTTTGTAAGCCATTTCGATTCTTACTAATGCCTGAATGTAAGCAGCAGTTCTCCAATCGGTTTTGTACTGAACAGATGTAGTAATCACTTTGTTGAAAGCATCTTCCAGTTTCTTTCTTAATTTAACGATAACATCGTCCATTGTCCATATTTCACCGTTACGGTTTTGAAGCCATTCAAAATAGCTACCAATAACACCTCCTGAATTACAAAGGATGTCTGGAATAATATCAACACCGTTAGCAAGTAATATAGCTTCTCCTTCTGTATCTGTAGGTCCGTTAGCACCTTCAGCAATAACCTGTGCTTTAATCGTAGCTGCGTTTTCGTCGGTAATTTGATTACCTAGTGCCGCAGGGATAACAATATCGCAATCAATACTAAAGAACTCATCAGACTTATAGTTCTGTGTGCCTTTGTAACCTGTAATCGTTGCAGTTTCTGTTTGGTAACGTAATAGAGCTTCAGGATCAATTCCTTCCGGATTGTAAATAGTACCTGTAGCATCCTGAACACCAACAAGGATAGCTCCATTTTTGTTCATAAAATGAGCAGCCCAATAACCTACGTTACCAAATCCCTGAACAATGTATCTTTTACCTTCAAGCGATGTACCTTTAACTTTAGCCCATGACTCCAGTGTTACAACAACACCAAAACCAGTTGCTCTGTCACGACCTTCAAGACCACCAGATCCTACAGGCTTACCAGTAACAACGTGTTGGTTTTTAGAACGTTCTGCTGGAGATTTAGTAGACATATAAGTATCTGCTATCCAAGCCATCATTTGAGCATTAGTATTAACATCCGGTGCAGGAATATCATATTCAGGACCAATGTTATCACCAAGAGCAAACGTAAAACGTCTTGTTATTCTTTCAAGTTCACCTTGAGAATATTTTTTAGGATCGATTTGGATACCACCTTTACCACCTCCGTAAGGAAGACCAGCAAGAGATGTTTTCCAGGTCATCCAGGTAGCAAGTGCTCTGGCAGCATCAATATCAACCGTTGGGTGATATCTTAGCCCTCCTTTGTAAGGCCCAAGCGCATTGTTGTGTTGTACCCTGTATCCTGTAAATACTTCTACTTGTCCATTATCCATTTTTACTGGAAAATGCACTACGATCTCATTATTTGTTATAGATAAGATCTTTTTAACACTCTCGTCAAGACCCATAAGCTCTGCAGCTTTTTCGAATTGGTTCTTTACATTTTCATACATGCCCAACCGGACTTTATTTTTTGTTGCCATAAATTTTTACTTACAACTGAGTTATATAAAACATTAGCTTTTTTTAAAACATCACAAATATAAATATAAGTTTGTGATAACTTAATCGATTGAATTAATAATTTTATAAAATATAAAAGAAATAATTGAGATTGCTATAATTTATAACAATAAAAAGGTCTTAATGCTGAACATATCATAAATTCGACATTCACAAAAACACATTAAACCATTAAAAATCAATAAAATACATAAATCAATAACATTTATAACACTTTAAGTATATATTGTTTATCGGTTTTTACTTTATTTTGTTGCTTCAAAACGTAAAATGGAGATAGTTGCAGGTTATGTTGGGGCCTTTATTATAGGTCTCATACTCGGTTTAATGGGCGGTGGAGGATCTATCCTTACAGTGCCCCTTCTTGTTTATGTAATGGGTGTTAATCCTGTTATAGCAACTGCTTACTCCCTTTTTATAGTTGGTACTACTTCGGCTTTTGGCAGCATCCAAAATCACTTTAAGAAAAAAATAGCCGCTAAGACAGGTCTTATTATAGCACTCCCCTCCTTTTTGGTTGTTTATTTAACCCGAAGGTATATTTTACCTGCTATTCCCGATACCATTATTTCAAGCAATAGCTTTACCTTACATAAAGATACTTTGATTATGGTTTTATTTGCCATAATAATGCTTATGGCATCAATATCAATGTTAACGCGTAAAATTTCTATCAATCCTGAGGAAGAACCAAAAAAACTAAATTATGCCTATGTATTACCAGGTGTTGCCGTTATTGGTCTGTTTACAGGTATTGTAGGCGCCGGAGGCGGATTTCTTATTATTCCGTTGTTAGTATTTTTTGGCGGACTATCGATGAAAAAAGCTGTAGGTACTTCATTGTTTATTATTGCCATAAATTCTCTTACAGGATTTGCCGGCGATATACAAACAATAAACATTCAATGGGATTTTCTTTTATCCTTTACTGTGATTTCAGTTTTTGGTATCTTTGCCGGAAACTACCTTCACAGGTTTGTAAACGAAAAACAGCTTAAGCGCGGATTTGGATGGTTTATACTGTTTATGGCAGCTTTTATACTCTCTAAAGAGATTGTTGGGTTTTAGTTACTTTTGGCTTGAACTTTGCATTGATTGATACTTTTAATATTCACATTATGAAAATAGAACAAATATATACAGGTTGCATTGCACAGGCAGCTTACTACTTAGAAAACAATGGCGAAGTCGCTATTTTTGATCCGTTAAGAGAGGTACAGCCTTACATTGACAGAGCAACAAAAGACAATGCTAAAATAAAATACATTTTTGAAACGCACTTTCATGCCGACTTTGTATCCGGGCATATAGATCTTGCAAAGAAAACTGGTGCGCAAATAGTATATGGCCCTACAGCCCAACCGGGTTTTGAAGCTACAATAGCTACAGATGGACAGGAATTTAAGGTGGGAAATTATACCATAAAGGCTATACATACACCCGGACATACACTGGAAAGCACATGTTACCTTTTACTAGATGAAAATAATGCTATACACGGTATTATTACCGGTGATACCTTATTTATAGGCGATGTGGGGCGTCCGGATCTTGCACAAGCTTTGACAGAGGAGCTTACTCAGGAAATACTTGCCTCTCACCTATTCGATTCACTTCGAAATAAAATAATGCCTTTACCGGATAATATTATAGTTTATCCAAGCCATGGTGCAGGTAGTGCTTGTGGTAAAAACATGAGTAAAGAAACTACTGACCTTTTAGGAAATCAGAAAAAAACCAATTATGCCTTAAGGGCAGATATGACTAAAGAAGAATTTATATCGGAACTTCTTGATGGTCTTGGCGCACCTCCTGCTTATTTTCCACAAAATGTTATGCTTAATATTCAGGGATACCAAAGTCTTGACTCTATTATAGAAAAAGGTACAACTGCTTTTACCGCTGCTGAATTTAAAGCAAAAGCAACTGAAACAGAAGCTTTAGTGCTTGATGTTAGACACGAAGATGATTTTGTGAAGGAACATATTCCGGGATCAATTTTCATAGGGCTTCATGGCAATTTTGCTCCATGGGTAGGTGCTCTTATACGAGACGTTAATCAACCTTTATTGCTTGTAACCCCGGAAGGCAAAGAAACAGAAACCATTACCAGACTGGCACGAGTAGGATTCGACTTTAGCCTTGGTTACCTTAAAGGTGGCATTGAGGCATGGAAATCTGCAGGTTATGAAACAGATCGTATAAAGTCTATTTCTCCTGATACTTTTGCAGAAGGATTATCCAAAGAGGTAAAAACAGTAGTAGATTCCAGAAAACCGGGAGAATTTAATGGTGGACACGTTGTAAACGCCCTTAATATACCTCTTGATTTTGTAAATGAACAACTGGCTGAAGTACCAAAAAATGAAGAGTTTTATATTCATTGTGCAGGTGGATACCGTTCAGTAATCATGGCTTCTATCTTAAAAGCAAGAGGGTATCATAACATGATTAATGTTGAAAAAGGTTTTGCAGGCATAAAAAATACAACTGTAAACACAACTTTAATTCAACCGGCCTGCTCCGGATCATAACATAAAAATAATTTTGGGAAGATGCTCCTAACAACTGATTTTTAAATACTTTTGCATCATATTTAAACAAAAAACAAATGAAAAAATTTCTTTTAATTCTTGCAGCTTCCGCTTTTGTTGTGTCATGCAACAAACTGGGCGATAACCAGTACGAAATCTCCGGAACTGTAGATCCTTCTTTAAATGGTAAAAATGTAATCCTTGAACAACAAGGAGAAATGGGTTATACACCTATAGATACTGTAAAAGTTGAAGATGGTAAATTTACTTTCACAGGACAAGCCGATGGACCGTCGCTACGTTTTATACAATTACAAGATATACAAGGTAAAGCAGAATTAATTCTTGAAGAAGGTAAAATTGAAGTTGCTGTAGATAAAGATTCTATTTTTAAAACCACTAGAAAAGGTACTTTCAATAACGATAAACTTACCGAGTACTATAACGACATTAATGTTCTTAGGAAAGACATGATGGCGTTCCAAAAGAAAAATCAGGCTGAAATGATGGCTGCTTACAAAAACAACGATACTGTTGTTATGAATAAGCTTAATAAAAGTTATGAAGCTATTGGATCTCAGATGAAAGAGCTTGCTGACAAGTTTATCGAAAAAAACCCTAAAGCATTTATATCTGTTTTATTACTAAAACAAGCATTTGGTATGGACAACATTCCGTACGCTGAAATGCAAAAGAAATATGATGCACTTGATGCCGAAGTTAAAAAAACAAAAGAAGGTAAAGAACTTGGTGAACTTGTAGCTAAGGCTAAAACAGCACAAGCTAATGTAGTTTCTGTTGAAGTTGGTGCTATGGCTCCGGATTTTAGCGCTGCTACCCCGGATGGTAAAAAACTATCTTTAAAAGAATCGTTAGGTAAAGTTACCATTATTGATTTTTGGGCTTCATGGTGTAAACCGTGCAGAATGGAAAACCCTAGTGTTGTTGCTTTATACAATGAGTTACACCCAAAAGGGCTTAACATCATTGGTGTATCACTAGATAAAGATGCTGCTAAATGGAAAGAAGCTATTGCTGCTGATAAACTTACATGGGGGCAGGTATCAAACCTTAAATTTTGGGATGAGCCAATTGCAGTACAATATGGTGTAAAATCTATCCCTGCAACTTTTATACTTGATGCTACAGGAAAGATTGTAGCAAGAGACCTAAGAGGCGATGAACTTAAAGCTAAAGTAAAAGAGCTTTTAGCTAAATAATTTACGCTTTGTATTTATAAATCAAATCTCCTTCGGGAGATTTTTTTGTTTAGAGAATATAGATCATTAAGTATTATTTATATTTTTAAATTTTATTTAATTAACTCTCAGAACTTTAAAAAAAAGTTACTAAAATACCTGTAAATATGTTTGTTTACTTAGAAAACAGTACTATATTTGCAACCGCAATAGCAAAGTAACATTACTCAAGTAAGCGCTAATGGGGAGATACTCAAGCGGCCAACGAGGGCAGACTGTAAATCTGCTGGGAAACCTTCGTAGGTTCGAATCCTACTCTCCCCACTAAACCCGGATCATCTGATTCGGGTTTTTTTATTTATATATTCCAACAGCAGTTATATACTATCTCAATAGTAAGAACATAAAAAAGCTCCGCAATTAGCGGAGCTTTTCATTTCATCTATTATGAAAATTAGTTCAATTCGAAACTTATGTTCACATTAGCTGTAACAGTAATTTCGCCTATTGCCAGTGTTTCTCTTTCGCCACCAGCCATGCTATCGCTTTCAAATTTCATTGCACTCATCATTCGTGGGTAGTACGTTTGAGTATTGTCAGTAACAGTTATTGCTTTACCTACTTTTTGGTTAAGAGCAGCAGCATAATCATTAGCTTTTAATTTAGCCTGCTCTACAGCTTTAACACGAGCTTCTGACTCATATTGAGCCTGTTTAGAGGTTTTAAACTCAATACCCTGTATACTGTTTATACCAGCATCTACAAGCCCCATCATCATCGCATCATACTTAGTAATATCTTTCAAACGGATTACAATTGTTTGAGTCGCCACAAAACTATATTTCTTTTTTGTATTGTCATAGTTTCTGTTAAGGCTTACTCTTTGTGTCTGATAGTCCTCAGCAGGCAGTTTTATGCTTTTTAGATACTTGATTACCGCATCTACAGTTGCATCATTTTTTTTCTTAACCTCAGCAGCATCTGCACCTACGTTTTCTATACCAACAGTTATATCGGCTCTATCCGGAGTTACTGATATTTTACCTTCACCAGATACTGATATCTGTGGCTGCGTGTTTTGTTGAGTTACCTGCGCATTTGCTAATGTTGCTACGAACACAAATACTACTAATCCGATTTTTTTCATTTTTATTTTTGATTTTAGATTTCTATGAGAATTTCAAATTACGTGCCAGTTTTTATAAAACTACAGTTTCCCTGCTTTCGACATTATGAACAAAACTACTATGGGAGCAGCTAAAAATATAACTATCAACGTATTGTCGTACAAAATATGTGGCAATCTTGCCAGTGTAATTAAAAAGCCGCCAATAGCTCCGCCAAAATGTGCAGTATGCCCTATATTACCTGACTTCGATTTCATGCCATATATGGAAAATAGTAGATAAATTACCCCAAAAATATAACCTGGAATAAAATTTATACTAATATCAGGGTTAATTAATATTGAAGAAAACAATACCCCAACAACTGCCCCGGAGGCTCCAATAGCCCTGTATGAATAATCGTTTTTATGAAAATACAACGTTAAAAGGCTACCACAGATAAGACTGGTAAAATAAACAATTAAAAAGCCTATAACCCCCAAAGTATGTATTACTACAGGTGCAAAGAAAAACAGCGTGATCATATTAAATGCCAGATGCATGAAGTCTGCGTGAAGAAAAGCCGATGTAAACATTCGGTACTGCTCTCCTGCCCTCACGCTCCCTATATGAAACTCATATTTCCTGAAAAAAGAAACATCGTTAAACCCTTTATAACTTACCAGTGCGTTTATTCCAATTATAATCAGTAAAACTAAATCGATACCCATACCTGTTTTTTAGAAATACAAATTTAATCATAGAAGCGTTGTAAACATCTTATCAAACTATAAATTAATAATAAAAAGTATATTTGCAATAAAAAAGAATGCATCTTCTAGCCTATATACTTATTTACCCTATTTTCTGGCTAATATCAATTCTCCCTTTCAGGGTGCTTTATTTCTTTTCTGACATTACTTACTATTTGGTATATTATATTGTTAGATATAGGAGAAAGACTGTAAAAGAGAACCTTAAACTTACATTAAGACATCTTAACGATGAAGAGCGTAAAGTGATCGAGAAAAAATTCTATCATCATTTTTGTGATACTTTATTCGAGATGCTTAAAACCATAACTATATCTGAAGCAGAAGTTAAAAAGCGTTTTATTTTTGAAAATATAGAACTGGTAAGGGAATTTGAAGAAAAAGGAAAAAGCGTAGCCCTTATCTGTTCACACTATGGCAGCTATGAATGGCTATTAATAATGAATAAGTACTTAACTACCCATATAGGTTTTGGTATTTATAAAAAAATTCGAAATAAATACTTTGACAGGCTTGTAAAAAAAATAAGGGGAAAATCTAATGCTCAGCTTATATCTGCAAAAGAATCCGTTTCTATCATGATACAAAACAAAAGAAAGGGAATTTTAGGATATTATGGCTTTATAAGCGATCAATCGCCTAAACTTAGCAGTGCTATTTATTGGAGTAATCTTTTTGGAATGGAAGTTCCTGTACATGTAGGTGCAGAAATACTGTCTAAAAAGCTGGATATGAATATTATGTTCGTAAAAGGCGCAAAAATAAAACGTGGCTACTATAGTGCAAAATTCATTCCTTATGAAGGCAACCCAAAAGAAGTGCCCAACTATGAAATAACAGATTGTTTCCTTAGGCTGATGGAAACACAAATATTAGAAGCGCCTGAGTATTACTTATGGACACACAAGCGCTTTAAGCATCGTAAAAATGATCCGCCTGTTACAGCGTAAACCAATCTTTAACCATTGTATTCTCAAATGATGCTGCATTTATATGTGCAAACTCATTAGATGAATTATTGTAGTTATAATCTTTAGCCCATTCTGTATGATTTTCAGCTAGTGCCTTAATGCTATCGCATACATACTGAACTTCTGCATTGGTAGTTGTAGGATGTATGGACATTCTTATCCATCCCGGCTTTTGTATAAGATCTCCAGCCGTAATTTTCCCTGTTAGGTATTCCGATTGTTCCTGATCCACATGCAGTAAATAATGCCCGTATGTACCGGCACAACTACAGCCACCACGTGTTTGTATACCAAACCTGTCGTTTAGTAATTTTACGCCAAGATTAAAGTGTAAATTATCAATAAAGAAAGAAATAACACCAAGTCTCTCTGTATGTTGAGGAGCAAGTATGTTTATATTAGATACATTGCCTAAGCTGTCAAAAATATAATCGGTAATTTCTTTTTCTCTTTGCAGTATATTATCAATACCCATCTGCTCTTTTAACCTTATAGCCAGAGCTGTTTTAATTACCTGTAAGAATCCAGGAGTTCCGCCATCTTCGCGTTCCTCTATATTATCAAGGTATTTGTGCTCACCCCAAGGGTTGGTCCAGCTAACTGTTCCTCCTCCCGGATGATCGGGTACCATATTTTTGTACAATTTTTTATTAAACACCAATACTCCCGATGTTCCTGGCCCACCAAGGAATTTGTGTGGAGAAAGAAAAATAGCATCAAGATAAGCTTCGCTGTCTTCCGGATGCATATCTACTTTAACGTATGGTCCTGAGCAGGCAAAATCTACAAAACACACACCATTATACTGGTGAATTAATTTTGCTACCTCATAGTATTTCGTTTTTATACCTGTTACATTAGAACACGCTGTAACCGATGCAATTTTTATAGTATAATCTTTATATTCTTCAAGTAGTTCCTTAAAGCTGTCCAAACAAATAAGTCCCTGAGGGCATGCCGGTATAAGAACCACATGTGCAATAGTTTCTAACCATGAAGTTTGATTAGAATGGTGCTCCATATGCGATATAAACACTACCGGTTTCTTTTCTTCGGGAACAGTTGTAAATGCTCTAAGATTTTCGGGAACTTTTAATCCTAAAATCCTTTGAAATTTATTAATTACTCCGGTCATTCCAGATCCATCTGTAATTAAAACATCATCACTGCTGGCGTTTACGTGCTTTTTTATGATATGACGTGCTTCATGATACGCATTAGTCATTGCTGTACCGGAAACAGTTGTTTCGGTATGGGTATTGGCAACAAAAGGACCAAAATCGTTTAATAGTTTTTCTTCTATAGGTCGGTACAATCTGCCACTGGCAGTCCAGTCGGTATAAATAATTTTTTGCTTCCCAAAAGGAGAATCAAATTCCTGATCTATTCCAACAATATTCTCCCTGAACTTTTGGAAGTATTTTTCCAATTCACTAGTAAGCACGATATCTGAAGTCTGTAACATAAATTAGCTATTAACATTGCAAATTTATTAAAATAAAAACGATATAAATGCAAATATTTCATTGCATCCCTCGCCTAAAACAGATATTAACAAAAAATCCTGCCTGAGCAGGATTTTATAACTTATATACCTATTTCCACCTGGAAGCGTACATACCAGTTTTGCTTTGACGAACCGTCAAAATAATTCAGGTCATCCATGGTTAATTCTAATTGTGCCTTAAACGCATGTTCCCACACATATTTGGTTACACCAATACTATATTGTTTTGCATCCGGTGCCAGTAGTTTAATATCTTCATTTGCTTTTTGGGTAGAAAAACGCCCGATGATCTCATAATTAGAAGGCAGCAAATAACTTAATTGATAATCGAATCCGCTACCTGTAAAGATGTATCTAACATCAGTAATATCATCAGGGTTTACAGTAATCGGATCTTTTGCAACCCTTTGCATATAGGCTGTCATAAAAGCCCAGCCGTTGTATTTAAACATTCCATCAAGCAATAATGACTGCATATCTCTTTTCTGGAAAAGATCATCACCTAATTGACCTCCTGTACGTCTTGCTTTATTATTAAATTGGTAAGCTCCAGAGAGCATAAACTTTGGCTTAGGTTCTCTTTTAAGATCACCTTCAAAGAAAGCACCATCTTTTGAAAAAACGCCTAAAGGAAATAATTCAACTTTTCCTGTATAAGCCAATCCATTATCCGGTTTGTCGGTAGAGTTACGACCTTCTCCTGTAGATATAGCACTTCTTACATTATATGAGAATTTTTGATCGTGTTCGTTTTGGTAATGCGTTTGAAAACCAAAATCCCTATCTATTGTAAATTTAGCATTGTTTATAGTCCTGTCTGTAAGCTGCAAACCTCCCGATGAGTTTACACGCTGGCGGTTACCCGGCAGCTTTGTTTGACCAAAACCAAAGTTCCAGTGCTTGTTAGGTCTGTAAAATACAACCGCATCACGTATTATATTAAGGTTTTCTCCATCTTTAACCTCACCTACATCACCTGGAGCAAAAGACAACTGAATTGCATAGATAAAATGAGGATTACCTACATAACCATCAAAACGAAGTCTTAAGCGACGAATTTGTGCATCGACAGCTCCATCTTCACCTTCATTTTGAATATAAGTAGCTCGGTTTTGCATCCTAAAGCGAATATTAAACTGAAAAATACTATCCGGAGAAGTTAATCCTACTCCTTTACCATAATTGTAATAAGGAAGTGCAGACAGTTTAAGATCATTGTCCTTTGTTGTTTTTTTAACGTCTACCTGGGCAGTTGCCGCAAGGCTAAATACAAGAACTAGTAACGTAAAGATATTTTTCATTTAATATCAGTTTCAAAATTTAAGTGTTAATTGCCTCAAAACTCAAAACGCAGCCGGGAAATATTTAGAAATATACGTCTAAAAAATCAGTCCTTAATGAAGCATTGTAAAGTTTGCGCAAACTTAATATTAATTGTTGCAATCCAATGTTATGATAATATTACCTTTGCGGAAAATTAAAGTTATGTCGAATATATATATAGGTTACCATTTTAGTGTAGAACCGAAAGAACCGGGATCTGAAATTCTTATTGCTCAACTGGGTGAAACACCCTTTGAAAGCTTTATAGAAACCGATAATGGGTTTTCTGCCTATGTGCAAAAACAATTTTGGAACGAAGATATTTTGAATGATATACAGATTTTAGAATCTCCGGAATTTAAAATTGAGTATACATTTGAAGAAATCGAACAGGTAAACTGGAATGAAGAATGGGAAAAGAATTTTGAACCTATCGATGTAGATAACACTTGTCGCGTTCGTGCTCCTTTCCATGAAAAGACCGATGTAAAATATGACATCGTTATTGAACCTAAAATGAGTTTTGGTACTGGCCATCATGAAACTACTTTTATGATGATACAACATTTACTTGAAACTGATGTAGAAAATAAAAAGACCTTAGATATGGGTTGTGGTACAGCTATATTAGCAATACTTGCCGAAATGAAAGGCGCAAAACCTATTGATGCCATTGATATTGACAATTGGTGCTACCTGAACTCTGTAGAAAATGCAGAACGTAACAACTGTACAAATATCAGTGTTTATGAAGGTGATGCTGCTTTATTAAAAGGTAAAAAGTATGATGTTATTATTGCAAACATTAACCGTAACATCCTTTTAAATGATATGCAGCAATATGTAGACTGCCTTAATAAAGAAGGTATTTTACTTTTAAGTGGTTTTTATGAAGAAGACATTCCGGCAATAGATGCTTCTTGTACGGAAAAGGGACTTACCTTTGTAAAAAAGTTTAGTAGAAATAATTGGGTTTCGCTAAAATATGTAAATTAGCATTTTAGATTAAGTATTTGAATATGAGTACCAAAGAACAAGAATTAGAAGACGTATTAGTTGATGAACTTACCTCTTTTAACAATGAAATTGTGTTGTATAATGACGAGGTAAATACTTTTGACCATGTTATAGATACACTTATGAGAGTATGCAGGCACTCAGCCGAGCAGGCAGAACAATGTTCGCTTATTGTACATTACAATGGTAAATGTACCGTTAAAACAGGCGAATACAAAGAGTTAAAGCCACAATGTACACAACTACTGGAAGCTGGCCTTAGTGCCGAGATAGTATAAAAACAAAAAAGGATGCTTAGACATCCTTTTTTGTACACTTAAATATTATTATTTTTCATATACATATTGTACACTTCCCATAGTCATGATAGGTACTCCGTTAGTATCCCTATCCGGATAAGAAGAAAGGATAGTGTTATCATCCCAAATTAGCTCCTTACCTATTTTAGTAAATACGCGGGTAATTACCTCATCACTTTGGTTTGTATAGGTAAGTGTTATTAATGCATTTTCGGGATTACTTGCAGCTTTTACCGTATACACCCCTGTAGCTGTAAAAGTGTCCGAACATCCAGCTACTCCGTCACTCACCAAAATCCCTTTAATAACATAGGTAAATGAGTTGTCATCATTTAATGTTATTTTACCTCCTTCATAACAATTGGACTCCTCGGTCTGGTCAATGTTAAAATCCCCATCTTTATCAAAATCTGTAGCTTCAGCCGTATTTACTTCATCAAGATGATATGTTCCTTCAATACTCACATTGTTGTTGCTTTCATTGTCATCATCGCTGCACGATGTAAACCCCAGGCCTGCAATTGCAAGCGTGCAAACTAATAAATTGATCTTTTTCATGTTGGTAAATATTAAAATTAAGTAAATGTTAGTAAAAACAAATCTACTTAGCAGTACCCTAAAATTATTTTAAAAATCAGGTTTTAAGCTTACTTTAACGCTAAAATCAGTCTCAAATAGGCTGTAATCGTTTATAATTCAACTGTCTTAATCTTTTTTTACTATTTCTGTGTTTCGAAAAAAAAGCCCATTTATTAACAGATTCATTAACATTTAGCCTCAAATCCTGATTATATTTTAAAATATATTTCAAATAGCCATAAAATATAAACATACTGTAGTTTCACTTCTCACAAAATGCTGTTTTGATGATTTCAGACTTTTAAAATTTTGCTTTCAAATCGTATATTCGTGTACATCTATAATCTAAAATTTTCATTTTGATAAAAAAGTCATTACTCCTAATCGTGTTCTATTGTATTACCGGATTAGCACAGGAATTGCCTCCTATCGTTAAATTCAATTCCGGAATATATAATGGCGGTAATCAGAACTGGATGATATCTCAGGATAACAGCCGCTTTATGTATTTTGCAAATAATGAAGGATTACTGGAGTATAATGGTATGGCATGGACTTTATATCCGTCACCTAACGAAACGATAATACGATCTGTAAAAGCCATAAACAAAAAGATATATACAGGCTCTTATATGGAGTTTGGTTATTGGGAAAGAAATGACGCAGGGATTTTAAACTATTTTTCACTTAGCAAATCGATTAAAGATAAGATTCTGGATGATGAACAATTTTGGAATATTGTACAGTATGACCACTGGGTAATTTTTCAATCATTAAGCCAGATATTTATTTACGACACAAAAAAAGGATCATACACTATCATTAAACCCAAAACCGGAGTAAATAAGGTGTTTATGGTAGACAATACTATACTTTATCAAACTTTTGGAACGGGACTTTTTGAAATTGAAAATGGCAGGAGTAAAACTATTAGTAATGATCCTTTAATCATCAAAAACAAAATAGTAAATATTTACTCTAAAAATGAAGGCCTCCTTATACAAACCCAGTTTAATGGGCTTTATGAATATAAAAATGGAAATCTGACTAAATGGAATACCGAAGCAGACAGCCAAATGGTAAACAGTAGTGTTTATAGTGGGCAAATGCTGAGTGATGGCAGTTTGGCATTAGGATCTGTATCCAATGGGATATTTATACTTAATGATAACGGTAAGGTGAAATACCATATTACCCAAAATAAAGGGCTTAGTAATAATACTGCCCTATCTCTATTTGAAGACATTGATAAAAATTTGTGGATCGGTCTGGATAATGGTATAAATTGCATTAATATGCAATCGGCAGTGAGAAGTTTTGTAGATGACACTGGGTTTTTAGGTACCGTATATGCATCTATCTTACATAAGGGATTGTTGTATATAGGTACAAACCAGGGATTGTTTTATAAAAGCTTTGCCAGCAATGAAGATTTTAAATTTATACCCGGTACTAAAGGTCAGGTTTGGTCTTTATATGAATATGATGATACTCTTTTTTGCGGTCACGATTCCGGTACTTACATAATTAATCAAACTACAGCTTCTCCTCTATCCTTAACATCAGGAACCTGGAAATTTGAAGAGCATCCTTACGATAAAAACTTATTATTACAGGGCAATTACCACGGTATATCAGTACTGGAAAAAACTGCCGGCGGATGGAAGTTTAAAAACTGGATAAAAGGCTTTGACTATTCTTCCCGCTATTTTGAAATTGCCGGTAACAACGAAATTTATATTAGCCACGAATATAAAGGCGTTTTTAGAGTAGCCATTGATAACCACTTTACAAAAGTTACACAGTTTACTGCTTACAAATGGCCGCTTAAAGGCAAAAATGCCAGCTTAAGTAAATTTAATACTTCTATATACTATGCCTCAAAAGACGGTTTTTTTAAGGTAGATCCAAAAACGAAGGTATTTACCAAACAGGAAACCCTATCTAAAGTTTTTAATAAAGATGAATATATATCGGGTAAACTTACTGCAGACAGATCGGGTAAATTGTGGTTTTTTACTAAAAACTATATCAATTACTTTTCTGCAGGTAAGTTAAATTCCGACTTAAAACATAATGTTATACCTATTCCTTCCACTCTTACCAACTCTATGCTGGGATATGAGAACATAACGCAAATTACCCAAAACACTTACTTAATAGGAACTACCGACGGTTACTATACCATTAACCTAAATGAGCTTAATTTTAATAACTATACTGTAAGCATTACCAATGTTGCCACAAATGTGCTTAATCAAACTACGGTATTGAAACCTATAAATGCCGATGGGGAATTTAAATATGCGGAGAACAACCTTACCTTTTCCTTTACAGTCCCTGAGTACAGCAAGTATGTAAATGCAGAATTTCAGTATCTGTTAAAAGGCATGCAGGATCAATGGAGTGAATGGAGCAATAAATCGTTTATAAACTTTAAAAACTTACCCTCTGGCGATTATGTTTTTAAGGTGCGTGCAAAAACAGGTAATTCTATCTCTACAAATATTGCAGAATATTCTTTTACCATACTAAAGCCCTGGTATGCTACAAACATTGCTCTTCTTATTTATTTAATACTGGCTATAATTGCTGCTTATCTTATAAATCGTGCGTATAAAAATTACTATCACAGACAAAAAGAAAAACTTATTGAGGAAAATAACAGGCTTCTTGAAATAAAAGAACTGGAGAATGAACAGGAATTGATGAAAGTAAAAAACCAGCAGCTTGAACAGGATTTTGAAAGTAAAAACAGAGAACTGGCAGTGTCTACTATGAACCTAATCAAGAAAAACGAGTTGCTTTCCATGATTAAGGACGATCTTAAGAAAACCGGTGAAGACAATGACAGAAATGTAAAATCGGTTATCACTACCATTAATAAAAATATTAATGAAGACGATACATGGGATATGTTTAAAGAAGCCTTTAATAATGCTGATAAAGACTTCCTGAAAAAAGTAAAAAAGGCACATCCGGTACTAACTCCAAACGATTTAAGATTATGTGCTTATTTAAGACTAAACCTTTCCTCTAAAGAAATTGCCCCTTTACTAAATATTTCTGTACGCAGTGTAGAAATAAAACGATATCGTTTGCGTAAAAAAATGGAATTATCCCACGAACTTGGACTTGTTGAGTACATTCTTTCTATCTAGCAAACCTCAACATAATACGATATTACCTATACATTACCACAACAAAGCAGTTATTTACAAGGTTTTCGTAACTTTTTCACAAAACTTTACTTTCTCGTAAAACGCTGTTAACACTCGCTTTATGTTAATTTTAAGAGAATTATCACAGTAAATTTCGAAATGTATATTTTTTGTAGAGGTTCTTTTTATTCTATTTAAAGAATTGTGATATAATTTTAGATAATCACAAAAAACAATTTTACATGAAGTCAAAACTATTCTTAATTGCTTTTATGCTGGTCTCTTCATTTTGCTATGCGCAAAGTATAGAAATTAGCGGTAAAGTAAATGAAGTGGCCACCGGATTACCTATGCCCGGAGTAAATGTCACTGTAAAAAATTCTACAGTAGGAACCGTAACAGACATGGATGGTAATTTTACCATATCGGCACCTTTAGGTTCCACCCTTGCCTTTAGCTTTATTGGTTTTAAACCCCAGGAAGTCGCTGTTACAGGAAAAACGATGACGGTAAGCCTTGCGGAAGATGCCAAAACTCTGGACGAAGTTGTAGTTATTGGTTATGGCTCCCAAAAGAGAAAAGAAGTTACCGGAGCCGTTGGTATCGTAGACAGTAAAACACTGGAGCAACTAAAACCCATAAAAGTAGAACAGGCTTTACAGGGAACAGTATCTGGTGTAAATGTTTCTACACAATCAGGAGCACCTGGAGGAAACCTTACAATACGCATAAGGGGTGTAGGTACAAATGGTAACCCTGATCCTACAGTTATTGTGGACGGTTATGTTTTAAATAATACTGCCGATTTAGGATTAATGAATCCTAATGATATTGAGAGTATTACTGTACTAAAAGATGCACAAGCTGCTATATATGGTACTATAGGTGCTAATGGTGTTGTTTTAGTCACTACAAAAAAAGGAAGAAAAAATACTCAGACTTCTTTCTCGTATAATACTTATACCGGTTTTCAGGAAACATCTAAAAAGATGAATCTTCTTAATTCTACCGAATATGCTTTATTGCTTAATGAAAGTTATGTGAATGGTGGGAAACCATTACCGTTTCCTGACGTTAGCAAGCTAGGCCAAGGTACTAACTGGCAGGATAGGGTTTTTGAAAAAGGAGCTGCTGTAATAAACCATGATTTCTCTGTTTCCGGTGGTGGTGAAAAAATCACATACAACCTAAGTGGTTCTCACGTGGATCAGGATGGTATTGTAGGCGGAGATAAGTCTAATTTTAAAAGAGATAATGCTCGTATTGGCTTAACTGCAGATCTTACGGATAAGCTTAAACTAAGTACTAATATAATGTATACTTCTTTTAACAGAAGGTCATTTAACGAAAACGTAGTGGGTTCGGTATTGTTTAATGCAATTAATACTCCTTCTATTTACAGGCCTTATGATAAAAATGGTGAGTTTACTGTTTTGCCTATTGGCAATTCGGATCCCGGAAGTAACCTTGGTATTGAAATTATTAATCCGTTAGCGCAAATTGCTAATACTTTTAACGATTATAATTTTAAAAAAATAGGTGGTACTGTAGCCGTAGACTACGAACTTATTAAAGATCTTGTTGTAACTAACCGCATTGGTTTTAATTCCCAGAACGCAAGAGAGAGGATATTTAACAAGATGGTAGATTACGGCGGGACAAAAGTATTTAACAATGCCAGAAGCAGTGTTAACCAAAACTCTTTCCAGGATAATGACTACTCGTATGACCTTTATGGTACATACAAAAAATCATTTGCAGAAGCGCATAATTTTACCTTTACCGTGGGTATGACTGCCTTTAAATCATGGGGTGAAGGACTGTATGCTACAGGATTTGATGTACCAAATAACGATGTACGTTATGCAGACATAAATCTTACTACAGGTATACCACTATCAAAAAACGTAGGTTCTTATAGCTATGATGAAAGAAGGCTTTCCCAATTTGCCCGTGTACAGTACGATTATAAAGGGAGATACTTATTATCAGGTATGATAAGAAGAGATTCTTCTACAAAATTTGGCCCGAATAACCGAGTTGCCTACTTCCCTTCTGTAACCGGGGGTTGGATCATTTCAGACGAACCATTTTATGGTCAATCTAAAACGTTGAGTTTTGCTAAGCTAAGAGCGAGTTATGGTATATTAGGAAGTGACAAGATTAATAACAATCAGTATCTTGGTCTTCTTAACGGTGAAGGCGCCTATGTTTTTGATGGAGCTATCACTACTGGTAGAGCAATCGGTGCACTTTCTAACCCTGACATTAAATGGGAAGAAGCCAAAAAATTTGACGTCGGTGTCGATTTAAGATTATTTAATGACAAAGTAGATCTTACTGCCGATTATTTTAGAGAAGAACGTAAAAACTTACTAATAGGACAAATTCCAATTTCAGGTATTATTGGTACTTATGGACCAGGAGGACTAAACCCAACACTTAATGCAGGAACTGTTTTAAACAAAGGTCTTGAACTGGCAGTAAACTATAGCGACAAAATAGGTGATGATTTTAATTTCCGAGTAGGTTATAATGTTACTTTCATCAAAAACGAGGTACTGTTAGTTAATAACGGAACAGGTTATTTTGAAGGTGGATCTTTTGGAGTAGGACAGCCTGCCATCACGAGAATGGAAGCCGGACAACCACTTGGTTATTTTTACGGCTACCAAGCTGATGGTGTTTTCCAAAACCAGGCAGAAGTTGATGCACACCCTTCTCAGGCGGCACTTGGTGCTCCTGCACAACCTGGAGACATAAGGTTTAAAGATGTGAATGGTGATGGACAAATAACTAATGCTGACAGAACTAATGTAGGTGATCCTATCCCGGATGCTACAATGGGCTTTAACTTACAGCTCAACTATAAAGGTTTTGACCTTGCTGCTTATGCATTCGCTTCTCTTGGTAATGACATGGTAAGGAACTACGAAAGGGTTGTTCAGGATGCTAACAAGTCTAATTATCTTTTAGACAGATGGCATGGAGAAGGTACAAGCAATACAGTACCAAGAGTTACAACAGGCGCTACTACCAACAATATATTTTCTAGCTATTTTGTTGAAGATGCTTCTTACTTAAGGATCCAAAATGTACAGCTTGGTTATACTATAAACGAAAACTTTACTAAAAGGGCGGGTATAACAAAATTAAGGCTATACGCTGGTGTTAACAACTTGTACACATTTACAAAATACAGAGGTTTCGATCCGGGAGCAAGTAGCAATGAGCCTTTAGCTTCGGGGATAGACTTTGGTTTTTATCCGGTTCCAAGAACGTACTTATTAGGTTTAAATCTAAACTTCTAAAAAATGAAAAGAAAAATTTTTACAGCCCTATTGGCTTTTAGCATACTAACTACTTTATCTATTGCATGTACTGATGATTTTGTAGAAAGAGATCCCGTATACTCTATCGGTTCTGATAACTACTTTAATTCTGAAGAAGAATATTACAACGCACTTGTAGCTGCATATGATGTTTTACAATCTACCTATGTAAATGTTATTGTGGGCGAGATCGCATCGGATAACACATTTTCCGGTGGAGCCGATGCCAATGACGTTATTGGATGGCAGCAAATAGATGAGATGACACATACCTCTGTAAATGCAAACATCAGGGACGTATGGAACTGGATGTTTGCCGGTGTAAACAGAGCCAGCTATATCTTGGAGTTTCAAGATAAAACCAATTTTCAGGGTAAAGCACAGATTATCGCCGAAGCTCGTTTTTTACGCGCTTATTACCATTTTGAGTTATTGAAATGGTTTGGCGAAATTCCTTTAAAAGGTGATGAGAGATTTAAGTTAGGTGATGAACTTGTATTACCAAGATCTCCTATAGCAGATGTATATGCTTCTATAGAAAATGACCTTACACTTGCTATTAAGGATCTTAATCCTGTTGCACCACAAGTAGGAAGAGTTACAAAAGGAGCCGCACAGGCACTTTTAGGTAAAGTTTACTTATATCACGCATCTATAGATGATACAAAGTATGCAGATGCTGCCGCTATGCTTGAAAATGTAATTAATAGCGGTCTTTATCACTTAACTAAAGACAGTAATACTGCTGCTAAAGATAAATACAGTAATTTATTTGAGGAAATTGGAGAAAATGGTATCGAATCGGTATTTGAAATACAATACACAGATGTAGAAGGTGCCGGATTTGGATGTTTACAATGTAGTGAAGGTAACGTAGCTGTAGGTTTTAGTGGTCCAAGAAGTTATGATGGCCCTAATTTCACATCGGGCTATAGCTTTAATGTACCTACAAAACCAGCTGCTGCTATTTTTGGTGAAGGCGACTTAAGAAGAGCAGTAACACTTCTTGATATGTCGGACTGTGGCTGTAGCTACTCTCCTGCTTATAAAGATACTGGCTTCTTTAACAGAAAATACATTCCAAGAACCAGAAGAGACGAAGCACAAGGTGACCGTAACCTTACCAACCCTAATAACTATCGTGCTATTCGTTATGCAGACGTATTGCTTATGGCTGCTGAGGCTTATAGCCATACAAGTCCTGCCCAGGCATTACCGTATGTTAACGAAGTTAGAAGAAGAGCTTTTGGAGATACTGCTCATGATTTTACAAACGATGGCAATCTTACCCAAAATATTCTTGATGAAAGAAGAAGAGAGATGTTTGGAGAAGGACATAGATTCTTTGACCTGGTAAGAACTAAACAAGCAGCTGGTAAGATAGATAACTATGTAGAAGGTAAAAACAACGTCTTCCCTATTCCATTTGAAGAGATACGTTTTTCTAACAATAACTGGAAACAAAATCCAAACTATCCAAATTAAAGATCCATGAAACAGTTTAAGATATTTATAATGTTCGTTATGGCTGCACTTGTTGTTGGCTGTACCGATGATGAAAACAGCCTGAATGATGTAAAAAACTCAGGCCCGGCTGCTAAAATAACTGGTTTGTTCACTATTACACAGGATAATAGTGGTAATGTAACAATTACACCAAATTCTGAAGGAGCTGTACGCTATGAAGTATACCCTGGCGATGGTGTTACAAAACCTGTAGAACTTGCTCCGGGTGAAAGTGTACAACGTACTTATGCCGAAGGTAATTATGATATTCGTATGGTAGCATATACTATTACCGGAAAAATGAGCGAAGCTACACAAACACTTACTGTAACATTTAGAGCTCCGGAAAATATTGAGATCATTGCTACTCCGGTTGCAGGAAATTCATTCTCAATAGATGTTACAGCAAAAGCAGATTATGAAACGTTTTTTGAAGTATGGTTTGGAGAAGGTTCGGGAGAAATTCCTGCTCAGTTTAACGAAGGTCAGACAGTAAATCATGTATATAGCGCGGTTGGTACCTATACTATTAAAGTAACTGCTTACAGTGGTGGGGTTGCAACAACTACTGCTACAAAAGAGATAACAATACTTGATCCTTTTGTATTACCATTAACTTTTGAGAGTACAACCCTTACCTATACTTTTATTGATTTTGGAGGTACTGCAACAAGTGTAATAAACAATCCGCACTCTGAAGGCATTAATACAAGCACCAAAGTAGGTAAGCAGGTTAAAAATGCCGGAGAAGTTTGGGCAGGAACAGCAATACAGCTGGATAACGCTCTTGACTTTGTTACCTACAAAAGCTTTAAAATGAAAGTATGGTCGCCTGCTGCAGGTGTACCGGTGATCTTGAAAGTTGAAAATGCTGCTGATGCCGCTATAAATTTTGAAAACCAACAGCTTACAACGACAGCAAACGCATGGGAAACATTAACGTTTAACTATTCTGGTATAGATGATACTAAAGAGTTTTCTAAGCTTGTAGTGTTCTTTAACTTCGGTACAAGTGGAACTGGTGAAGAATATTTGTTTGATGATATCGAACTTACTCTTAACCCTCTTCCTTTAACTTTTGAATTACCAGGAACCGCAGTTAATGGTTTTGGTGATGCAATAGGATCTGTAGTAGAAAACCCGGATGCTACCGGTATAAATACCAGTGCAAATGTTGGTAAGGTATTAAAATCGAACAATGCTCAAACATGGGCAGGTGTAGCGGTACCACTAATTGGTCCGATAGATTTTAGTATGCAGAAAAAGATAAAAATGAAAGTATGGTCACCACAGGCAGGTATCCCTGTATTATTAAAAATTGAAAAACATAATGATAATACAGTAGCTATAGAGAAATCTGTAAATACTACAGTAGCGAATGGATGGGAAGAACTTACATACGACTTTGCCGATGTTATAGATAGCACTGTTAACTATCAAATGGTGGTAATATTCTTCGATTTTGGTACAGTAGGCGATGGATCCAGCTATTACTTTGATGATATAAAACAATCTAATTAAGGTTATGAAAAAAAAATTAAGCAATATAGTAAAGTTCCTCATGTTACTTGTTCTGGCAAGTGCATGCCAGGAAGATGATAAAAGTTTTGGAACTGTAAGTGCACCAACAGATCTTGAGATAACTGCAGAGATTGTAGGTGTTCAGACTCCTGAATTCCCTAATGGTGATGGTTCCGGGCTTGTAAATATTACAGCAACTGCCAAAGGTGCTATGACGTACAAATTTAAGTTTAGTGATGGAAGTGAATCTAATGCTATACCTTCGGGTAAATACACGCACAGATTTACAAAACCAGGTATTAATACTTATGTTATTACTGCAATAGCGTCTGGTAGCGGTGGTGCACCCACAAGTAAATCTATCGCTGTAACAGTATACAGCAGCTTTACTGATCCGGAAACAGTTCAATTCCTTACAGGAGGAACTACTAAAACATGGTATTGGTATGCTTCTAAACAAGATCACCTTGGGGTGGGTCCAAACGACACTTCTCCTTCAGGTAGCGTTCCACAATATTATGGTGCAGGTCCTTTTGAAAAAGAAGGTGGCACAAGCAGCTGCCTTTATCTTGAAAAACTTGTATTCAGATTAGATGGTGAAGACCTTAAATTTAAACTGGAAACTAACGGAAACGTGTTCTTTAATGAATCATTCAACAGTGTGGGTGGAAGCAGTGCTTCTGGCGACCAATGTCTTGCATTCGATACATCTCAAGAAAAACTGGTAAGTCTTAGCCCTGCCACATCTTTAGTACCGGTAGACAAATCAACAGGTACTGCCCTTAATTTTAATGGCGGTGGCTTTATGGGTTATTATGTAGGAAGTACTACTTATGAAATTCTTAAAATAACCGATACTGAAATGTATGTAAGGACTGTAATGGGTGGTAATCCTGCATTGGCATGGTACCATATTTTTACTACTAAAACCATCGATGAGCAACGCAGCGGTGGCGGTACAGAGCCAGATTTCACTACTCTTAAATGGTCTGATGAATTTGATTATACTGGAGCCCCAGATGCTACTAAATGGGTTATGGAAACCGGAACCGGGCAAAGCGGATGGGGTAATAACGAGGAACAATATTACAGAGCTGAAAATGCAAACGTTAGTGGAGGTACTCTTAAAATAACTGCTAAATCAGAGGTTTTTGGTGGAAAAGACTATACTTCTGCCCGCATGAAAACCGAAAGCTTATATGATTTTACATATGGTAAGGTAGAAATTAAAGCCAAATTGCCTACAGGAAGTGGTACGTGGCCTGCACTATGGGCGCTTGGAGCCAATTACCAAACCAATGTATGGCCAAAATGTGGGGAGATCGATATTATGGAACATAAAGGCAACGAGCAAAACAAAGTGCATGGAACCCTGCATATGGAAGGTGGATCGGGAATTAATGGCCCAAGCGGCAATACAACTGTTCCGGGTTTATCGGACGATTTCCATATTTACACGCTACATTGGAGTGCTACCAAGATAATATGGTCTATTGATAATGTACCGTTCTATACTTATGATAATAACTCCGGCACTCCATTCAACGCTGATTTCTTCCTGATAATGAACGTTGCTATGGGTGGAAATTTTGGTGGCACAATTGCCCCAGGGTTTACATCATCAAACATGGAAGTAGACTATATAAGAGTTTACCAATAAAAAAACATCCAACATCTGTTTTATATAATTCACTTTTTCAGTAGCCGGGAGGTTAGTTTTACACTAGCCTCCCCGACTATTGAGCTTTTTTAAAAAATTATAATGAAATATAATTTACCAAAATACATGTTTGCTGCATTGCTTGCTATTACGCTTGGTTGTAGTACAACAAAAAAAAATATCGTTGCCACTACTACAAATACACTTTCCATAGACCGTAAAGTAGATTCATTACTCAGCCTTATGACCCTCGAAGAAAAAGTGGGCCAGATGAATCAGTACAATGGTTTTTGGGACGTAACCGGACCTGTACCTAAAGATGGTCAGGCCGCAAAAAAATATGAACACCTTAAAAAAGGATGGGTAGGCTCTATGCTTAATGTAAAAGGTGTAAAAGATGTAAAAGCATTACAAAAAATTGCCGTAGAAGAAACCCGCTTGGGAATTCCATTAATTTTTGGATTTGATGTAATCCACGGATATAAAACAATTAGCCCAATACCCCTTGCCGAAGCTGCAAGCTGGGATATGGAAGCTATAAAAAAATCGGCTGAGATTGCTGCGGCTGAATCTGCTGCTTCCGGTCTTAACTGGACCTTTGCTCCTATGGTAGACGTATCCAGAGATGCACGCTGGGGCAGAGTTATGGAAGGTGCCGGAGAAGATCCTTACCTAAATAGTATTATTGCTGAAGCCAGGGTAAAAGGGTTTCAGGGCGACTTGGGTGAGTTTAACCTTGCTGCCTGTGTTAAGCATTTTGCCGGTTACGGTTTTTCTGAATCGGGTAAAGATTACAATACTGTAGATGTTAGTAATAATACACTTCATAATATCATTCTCCCTCCTTTTAAGGCTGCTGCCGATGCAGGAGCTCTTACTTTTATGAATTCGTTTAATGACCTGGAAGGCATACCAGCTACAGGAAATGCTTACCTGCAAAGGGAAATTCTTAAAAAAGAATGGAACTTTCAAGGATTCATTGTTTCTGACTGGGGTTCTTTAGGCGAGATGGTAGGCCACGGTTACTCTAAAGACCTTAAACAGGCTGCAGAGCAAGCTGCTAATGCCGGGAGTGATATGGATATGGAATCATCCGGTTATGTAGAATATCTTGCTGCATTAGTACGTGAAGGAAAAGTATCTGAAGATAAAATAGATGATTCTGTACGTCGTATCCTTAAAGTAAAATTTTTACTGGGATTATTTGATAACCCATACAAATACTGTGATGAAGCGCGTGAAAAAGAAACTGTTGGTAAAAAAGAATTCCATGACGGAGTTTTGGATGTTGCCAAAAAATCGATCGTACTTCTTAAAAATGACAACAACCTGCTTCCGTTAAAAAAACAAGGGCAAAAAATTGCTGTAATTGGTGCTTTATCAGATGATAAAACGAGTCCGCTTGGAAGTTGGAGGATTGGTGCCGATGATAATACCGCAATATCTGTACTTGAAGGATTACGAAAATATACAGGTAATACCTTAACCTATGCTAAAGGTGCCGATGTGGCATTGGGCAGCCCTAAATTTATTGTAGAAACTAAAATAAATATGACTGACAAAAGTGGTTTTGCCGAAGCTGTAAATACGGCTAAGGGTGCCGATGTTGTAATAATGGTTTTAGGTGAACATGGACTACTAAGCGGCGAAGGCAGAAGCAGAACAGAACTTGGACTACCGGGTGTTCAGCAGGAATTATTAGAAACTGTTTATAAAGCTAACCCTAATATTGTACTGGTTCTTACCAACGGAAGACCATTAGTATTATCATGGGCTGCTCAAAACATTCCTGCTATTGTTGAGGCATGGCATTTAGGAACTCAAAGTGGTAATGCTATTGCACAAGTACTTTATGGCGATTATAACCCAAGTGGTAAATTGCCTATGTCTTTCCCAAGAGCTGTGGGCCAGGTGCCTATTTATTACAATCATAAATCTACAGGCCGACCGGGTGGGGATACTCCTACCGAAAGCGTTTTCTGGGCACACTATATGGATGTTGAAAATAGCCCCCTCTACCCTTTCGGACATGGTTTAAGCTATTCTAAATTCGAATATTCTAACCTTAAATTAAGTACTCCTGCTTTTTCGACTAATGGAAAAATAACAGTTTCTGTTGACGTTAAAAATACCAGTGCTATAGATGGTAAGGAGGTTGTACAGCTTTATATAAGAGACTTGTTTGGATCTGTAACCAGGCCTGTAAAAGAACTTAAAGGTTTTGAGCTTACCGAGATAAAAGCAGGACAGGTAAAAACTGTATCCTTTACTATAGATGAAAAAACAATAGAATTTTATACAGCCAATAATAAGTGGGAAGCTGAACCGGGTGACTTTAAAGTTTTTGTAGGCGGAAGTTCGGTTACGAAACTAGAAGCACCTTTTAACTACACCAAATAATAAACACACATGAAAAAATTATCCATATTACTTATACTAGTCTGTTTATCCTGTACCAAGGAAAAGAAAAAGGAACTTATCTGGGAAGAAAATTTTGATGGAGAAACGCTAAATGAATCCGTTTGGAATTATGAACTTGGAAATGGATGCCCGAATATTTGTGGCTGGGGTAACAATGAACGTCAGGAATACACCAAAGCCAATCATAAGCTAAAAGACGGGCATCTTGTAATTACCATTAAAAAAGAGGGCGATAAATATACATCTACCCGTATTACTACAGCTGGAAAAAAAGAATTTAAATATGGATATATAGAAGCCAGAGCAAAACTGCCTGTAGGTCACGGTATATGGCCTGCATTTTGGATGTTGGGCTCTAATATTAAAGAGGCAGGATGGCCATTGGCTGGTGAAATCGATATTTTAGAATATGTAGGTAAAGAGCCTCATATGGTTTTTACTTCACTACACACAAAAGACAGTCATGGTGAGACTATAAATACTAAAAAAACATCTTTTCCAAACATAGAGGAAGGTTTTCATACCTATGCTATAAACTGGACAGCCGACCAAATTGAATTTTTTGTAGATGGAAAATCGGTTTATACCTATGTGCCTAAAAACAAAAGTGTGGAAGCATGGCCGTACAATCAGCCTTTTTACTTTATAATTAATGCTGCTGTAGGCGGAAACTTTGGCGGCCCAAAAGTAGACGATTCCATATTTCCACAAGAATTTATAATAGATTACGTAAAAGTATATTCTAATTAGGATAGTTTTAAATTGTTGAGTTAGTTAATCCAGAGGGCTTTACAAAAGCCCTCATTTTTATGCAATACATTCAGGTATTCATTTTATCCTTATCGAATATTCAATTAAAAAGCCCTCAAAAATCAGGGCTTTTTCTTTTTTCCAAAAAACTTCATAGGGGTAAAACAGTAATCAGGTGTATTACTACTATAGCTATATCGCAAAACTGAATTAAAACAGCGAATTGGAATTTATTGATGATAGAAAATGATGAATATTAATTAATGTATTAGCAAACTATAAATTTATATACTATGACATAAACAGCAATCCCATTTGCCCTGTTAAAGGCAAATTATTAAATGTAAAAAAAGTACCATATCTTTGATTATGAATATCAAACAGTAACTGTGGAATATCAAAATAACGACCCTATTACTTTAATACGGAAAGGTAGCGAAGCTGCATTTGAAAAGGTTTTTAAACTTTATTTTAAGAACCTGCATGCCTATGCATATACTTTTATTAAAGATGATATCATGTCTGAGGAAATTGTTCAAAATGTATTTTTCCGGATTTGGGAGAAAAGGGACATTCTTCAGATCGATGATTCATTAAAAGCCTATTTATACCGATCCGTTCACAATGAGAGCCTCAATTATATTAAACATCAAAAGGTAAAATCTTCTTTTCAAGTACATTATTCAAACCAAATGGAATCGTCATATTCAGATGTCTCTGATGAGATCGTTGCTGCCGAACTGGAAACTAAAATCCAATTAGCAATTAATGAATTACCGCAACAATGCCGTATCATTTTTCAGCTTAGCCGTTTTGAACAGCTAAAATATCAGCAGATTGCCGATCAGCTCAATATCTCTGTTAAAACAGTAGAAAACCAAATGGGCAAAGCACTGAAAGTATTACGATTAAAACTTGTTGATTATTTACCCCTTTTATTATTCTCTCTTTATTTAATTATTAAACCATGACCCAAAATTACCCACATATTAATGATGACCTGCTAGTGAAATACCTGGTAGGCGAGACTGATGCTGATGAAAATGCAGCGGTAAAAAATTGGTTAGCTGCCGATGGGGATAACCAAAAATATTACGATGACTTTCAGAAAATCTGGGATGAAAGTCTTCAGATAGCAGCCAATAATACCACCATAGATGAAAATGCTGCATGGGAACGTATGCAAGACCGTATTCATAAAATACCTGTTGATGTTCCTGTACGAAAAATAGGAAATAAACGTTCTGGCAACTGGATGCAGATCGCTGCCTCCTTTTTAATTATAGGTTTGCTGGGATATGTAGCTTATACACTCATGGAAGATAAGGTTACCAACATTGAAGTACAGGCAACCCACTCGACCTTAACAAACACATTGCCGGACGGTACTGTTGTAACATTAAATAAAAATTCGTTGATTTCTTACGCAAGTGAGTTTGAAGGAAAAACGCGACCCGTAACCCTACGAGGGGAAGCCTTTTTTGAGGTAGCACATGACAAAAAGAAGCCGTTTATTGTTAGCATTGACGATGTAAAAATAAAAGTTGTAGGAACGTCTTTTAATGCGAAAAACAAAAATGGAACAATAACTATAGAAGTAGAAACAGGTATTGTTAAGGTGAGTAAAGAATCCGAAACGGTAGAACTTAGAGAAGGTGAAAAAGTTATTATCAAAAACCAGGGACCTCAATTAATAAAAGAGTTTAGCAGAGGGAAATTATACAATTATTATCGAAATAATGAGTTAGTATGTGATCATACACCGCTACAAGAACTGGTTGATGCCCTTAACGAAATATATGATGTAAACATTGTTATTAAAGATCCTGCGTTACAGAAAAAAGAAATAAATACAACTTTTATAAATGAGCCTCTTAGCCAGGTACTTAATGTAATATCTACTACTTTCAGAGTAAAAGTAGTTCGGAAAGATAATCAAATTATAATAGGATAACAGACTATAAACCTTTGTACAAAACTTTAAGATTCTTTATTTATTTCTTCATCAGCATTATTAGCAATGCCGGGGCACAGTCTATTTTATCAAGAGAAATTTCGATTAGTGTAAAGGATCAGCCTTTAGGCAGAGTCTTTGATTTTTTAGAGCAAAGAGAAAATTTTAAATTCTCGTACTACAGTAAGCTTGTTCCGCGTGATAGTATTATTAGTATTTCTACAGATAAGGCAACCATAGAAAACGTTTTAGATCAGCTATTAAGCAAGCGCTATGAATATAAAGAAACCGCAGGTCATCTTATCCTTCGTTATGCTCCTTTAGAACTTGCCCTATTACTAGAAAAAAACATAAATATGGGTGAATACCGTCTGGTTACAGGATATGTTGTTGATATAAATACTGGGAGAGGATTAAGAAATGTAAGTGTTTATGAAAAAAATATACTTCAATCTACACTTACAAATAGCCTTGGTTATTTTGAAATACACTTAAAAAACTCCTCACGCCCAATAGAACTTACAGCCTCAAAGGAAAATTATAAGAGTGTTACGAGTATGTTTCTTCCAGAAATAATTGTACAGACAGGGCAAAATAAAAACATATTTGATTATGTAATAGGTGATTTTTCTGAAATTGAAAAAAGTGGTATAGGCCGTTTTTTTATATCATCGAGGCAAAAACTTCAGTCCCTTAATATTGGCGGATTTATAGCAAAAGCTCCTGTTCAGTTTTCTTTAATTCCGAGTATCAGTTCACACGGAATGATGAATGCCCAGATAGTGAACAATTTTTCTTTAAACATTATTGGCGGTTATAGTGCGGGTGTAAGAGGCTTTGAAATTGCAGGGTTGTACAATATCAATAAAATGAATGTAGAGGCTTTGCAAATGGCCGGATTGTTTAATACTGCCGGAGGTAATGTTACGGGAGTTCAGCTTGCAGGACTTTATAACAGCGCAATGGGTAATCTTATCGGTATACAGCTAGGCGGTCTACATAATAGCCTGAAAGGCTCTATGAACGGTATACAATTGTCATACGGTTATAACAAAGTGGATGGAGATGCTCATGGTGTACAACTATCTGACGGTTATAATAATGTTAAAGGTACTTTAACCGGAATACAAGCGAATACAGGCTATAACAGGGTTGGAAAGAATTTGTATGGCGTACAGCTATCCGCAGGTTACAATTATGTAAAGGACTCGTTAAATGGGCTTCAGATAAATGCCGGATACAACAGGGTACGTAAATATGCAAGAGGCTTACAGGTAGGTGTTGTTAATTATGCAAAAAAAATAGATGGTGTTCAGTTTGGAATTATCAATGTATCGGATACTATATCCGGTTACAGCATTGGTTTGCTGAACTTTAAAAAAGGAGGTTATAAAAAATTAGCTATCTCGAATAATGAAGTTTCAGATATTAATACATCTATAAAAACAGGAGATAATAAATTATATACCATATTAACCGCAGGAAGAAGTGATCGGGGAAATAAAGGCGACCTTTATGCTTTTGGGTTTGGGTTTGGAAAGAATATAGCATTAGGAGAAAAAATAAGCTATAATCCGGAAATTGTCAGTCAGTATCTGCATCTTAATAATTGGGATGATACCAATTCATTAGTAAAATTCAACTCATCATTTACGATGCACCTTTCAAAATATATTTCGGTTTTTGCAGGGCCTACTTTTAATATTTACACCTCAATACAAAAAGACACATCATTACCTAACGATACTTTTGCCATGGTTGAAGACAGTACTTCGCGTTTAAATTTGTTTAAAAGTAGAAATGTTTTGGGATGGGTAGGCTGGAGTTTTGGTATTACTCTTTTGTAAAGGTTATAAAAAATTAGCTTTCTTCCCTATCGTCTCCTGTAATCTGGTTTTCTTCTATAGCAGCTCCTGCATATAAAATTTCGCCGTTTTTGGTAAGGCTATACCCCTTTTGAAGTTGTAATGACCATTCCTTATCTTTAAAAGGGCCATCTTTCTTTTCTCTTGTAAGCATTATGGATTTCGAGCCATCTGGTAAAAATAATTCTGCTTTATCTCCATCTTCTTTTTCAAAAACAACAAAAGCGCTTTTAAAAGTACTCTCACCTTTTAGCTCATCTATAGAGTTAAGACGGTAGCCTTCTTCAAAAACTCTTATGCATTCCTTATTTAGTTCGGACCATCTGTACCCAGCAGAAGCAACACAACCCTGGGCATCTTTATCGTTACCTATAACTACTTTTTGATCGGGGTTTACCTCTACTTCATTATTCTTTCGGTCTTTTAATATAAAATCGCACGAAAGCAAAAGCGTACCTAAAGCAAAAAGCAAAACCAGTTTTTTCATGTGGATAAATAATTAAAGGGAATCTAAAATACGAAAAATATTAATATGGCACGAAATTATATAAATGCGTCTCGGCAATTTCATACGTTACTTTTCCATCCTCTTCAATAAAATATTTTATAATAGCTTCACCCCATCGCAGGCCATTAGAAAAATCTACGATTACCCATTTGTTATTCAGTATCTTAATTTTACTTATAGTAAAAATCTTTCCACCATCCATAGCCGGGTAGCCTACAAGCGGATTTCCTTTTGGGTTAACATTCTGAGCATAAATGCCATCGCGGATTTTCATATCTATTGCAGCAATGTCCTGACCTTCAAAAGCAGCAAGGGCATTTCTGTTATTTTCAAGAGAAAAATAGTCGGCGTCGGCCATTTTTTTAGTGAAAGCCTGCATACTGTCTTTTACAGTTTTAACCTTCTCCTCCATTTTTTTTACCTGGCTATCTTCAAACTTTTGTTTGTTTGTAAAATACATATAGGTAAATACATTGGTTAATAATGCAAAAATAAAAAGATATAGATAAAGACTCTTTTTCATGGTTTATGAACTTATATTGTTATTTGTAAATTATCGTAGGCCAAAAATACATTTTTTGGGAGTTTTTCCTGCACTTCTGCATGAAAACCCATAATGTAGCTAATATGAGTAAGATACGCTCTTTCGGGCTGTATTATTTTTATAAAATCCAACGCTTCCTGAAGGTTAAAATGTGTATCGTGCGGTTCTTCGCGGAGAGCGCTTACCACTAATACCTTAACACCTTTCAGTTTGGCTATTTCCTCCTCAGTAACATATTTAACATCTGTCATATAGGCAAAATCACCGATCCTGTAAGCAAAAATCTCAAGATCGCCATGCATAACAGCAATAGGTACAACTGTTTTATTGCCTAAAACAAAATTTTCTGCAGGATTTACTTCGTGGATATGTACTGAAGGAGCACCGGGATACCTGTTCTCTTCTTCAAAAATATATTCGAAACGTTTTTTTAAGCTTTCCACCACGCGTTCATGGGCATATACCGGCATATCGCCCTGCCTGAAAACAAAGGGTCTTATATCGTCTATTCCTGCGGTATGATCGGAATGCTCATGGGTAAAAAGAATACCGTCTAGTTTTTGGCATTTACAGGTTAGCATTTGCTGCCTGAAATCGGGTCCGCAATCTATAACGTACGACGAATCGTCCCACTGTATCCATACCGATACACGCAGGCGTTTGTCACGCGGGTCGCTACTTAGGCAAACAGGATGATTGCTCCCTATTACCGGTATGCCTTGTGATGTTCCCGTACCTAAAAACCAAACTTTCAAAAGAGGGTTATTTTTTACAAAAATAGCATTATTTGTTTTATAAAACGTGCTGTTTTGCTAACTTTGCAAGATATCATTTTCTGCTATGAAATTAACCGATGCTGACATAACCCTTAAGGGGGACAGGGTAATTGAACATGTACCCTCTATTAAAGACAAGGCACTACGTATAAATCTTAATAAAAATATTTATGGCACCTTCTCTGAAATTGGTGCAGGACAGGAAACTGTACGCCACTTTTTCAGGACCGGTGGGTCTTCCGGAACCATTGCAAAAGCAATGTCTGCCTACGATAAAGACTTTAGTGACTCTATTTATGGCGTTGAAGAAGATGGCAGGTATGTTACCGAAAGTCGTCTTACAAAGATGCTTTCGCATGAGGTTAAGATCATCGAAGAAAGGCTTAACAGGGAAAAACATCCTAATAAAATGTTTTTTAGCTATGCTAACACTGTGGCTACCATCGATTTTGCCAAACAATTTAAAGGCCACGGCTGGGTAGGCATTAAATACCAGGTTGAGCCGGATGAAGAGTATAACGAAATTATTCTTCACATACGTTTTAAAGAAAACGATGCCCGTTTACAACAGGAAACATTAGGAATACTTGGCGTTAACCTTATTTATGGCGCATTTTACAAATACAACGATCCAAAAAAGCTTTTACGTTACCTGTACGACCATTTAGACAAAGACCAGCTGGAAATTGATACCATCAACTTTTCGGGGCCGCGCTTTGCCGATGTAGATAACAGGCTAATGAGCTTACAATTGGTTAAAAACGGAATGACCGATGCGGTTATGTTTAACCCCGATGGCCATAACGTATTGCCTGCTGCCGTACTATACAAAAAGAACATACTTGCCCTTAGGGGAAGTTTCCGCCCTGTTACTAAGGTAAATATAGATATGTATGAGAAATCATATAAAATGTTCCTTGAAGAAAATAAGGTAGATAAGGATAAAGCGCTGGTTATTTTTGAAATTACGCTATCTAACCTTCGTTCTGAAGGTGAAATCGATGAGCGTGACTTTATGGACAGAGCCGAACTGCTTTGCGCACTTGGCCAAACCGTAATGATATCTAACTTCCAGGAATATTACAAAGTGGTAGAGTATTTCTCCAGCTATACCAAAGCCCGTATGGGACTTGCTATGGGCGTGAGTAACCTTGTTGATATTTTTGACGAAAAATACTATCGCCACCTGAGCGGAGGAATACTGGAAGCCTTTGGTAAATTATTTTATCGTGACCTTAAGGTATTCTTATACCCGATGAAGGATGAAGACGGGCAAGTAATTGATTCTGAAAATCTAAAAGTACATCCAAGAATGAAAGAACTATATAAGTTCTTTAAATTCAATGGAAAAGTTATTGATATTACCGAAGTTGAACAGGACCACCTGGACATCTTCTCGAGAGAAGTGCTAAAAATGATAAGCAAAGGGAAATCCGGATGGGAAGAAATGCTTCCTCCAGGTATTGCCGATATCATTAAGCAGAACCACCTGTTTGGATACGATCCTAAAAAATCATTAGCGGAGCAGTCTTAAGACTCACTCCGCTTTTTTATTTATAGGGTTTTATAAAATGGAGCTAATTCTGCAGTTGCAAAATCAGCAAATTTTATTTTGCCGTAGGCATCATTTTTGTTCTCCTGGTATTGCTCCCAAATCTTTCCTTCTTTAATCGCATTACCCATTTCGGAAAAGTTAGAAGCCATATGGCGTGAAAAGCCGTTTCGCATAATTCCCTGTATCAATTCTTCATCGGAGAAAACGACCCAATGTAAATCGGGCTTACCAATAGCATTACCTAACGTTTGTACAATCTGACTGCCTGTTAGCTCATCACTTGCTACATAGCGTATCTTTTTACCTGAAAATGATAAAGAATCTAAAGCTTCAACAGCAGCATCGGCAATATCGTGAGGGTGTGTCATTACAATAACTTTATCCGAATCGAAATTATTACCAATAAAACCCATATGTTTTATCATAGCTGCACTTCCGTAATAATTGCTATAAAACATTCCCGGACGCAGGTGTAATATGTTGGTATCCTCTAATTGGTTAAGTTTCTCTTCTGTATAATAAAAAGCACTCGATGGCCCATGCCCTACCGGACTTTGAGCACCAATACCACTAAGGTTTACTACATATTTAACATTCGTTTTTTGAATTACGTCAAAGTAATTATCTACTATTTTCATCATAGCCTCCTTCAAATTATCCGTTTGATAATTTGGCGGTGTCATAAGATAAACCGCATCGGCATCTCTAAAAGCTGTAACCAAAAAGTCATGATCGTCTAGCGAACCTATTGCGGCTTTGGCTCCTAGTGCTTTAATTGCATTCGCTTTATCCTGATTGTGGCTTATTACTGTAATATCGTGCCCCTTTTGCACTAATTGTTCTGCAAGCCTTTTACTTATATTTCCTAAAGATCCTGTGATTGTAATTTTCATTTTTATTGTTTTTGATTCAGGAACAAATGTATATTTGTACTTACTTATATACAAGTACTTACCCTAAAGTATGTATCCCTATGACGCAAGTTAAAGAAAGTTCTACAATTCAGGAAAATAAAAAACTGGCCCACGAAGAATGCCCAGTTACCTATGTTATGGAAAAAATAGGCGGCTATTGGAAACCTATTATTCTATTTCACTTGTTATCAGACAGTAAACGCTATAGTGAACTTCGAAAAGCCATCCCCGGAATTACAGAAAAAATGCTTATCCAGCATTTAAAACAACTGGAAAATGACAATTTGGTAGTACGAACAGCTTTACCCGTTGTTCCGCCTCACGTTACCTATAGCCTTACCAAAACAGGAAAAGCATTGGGCCCTGTACTTTACGCCATGGCAGTTTGGGCAGTAGAAGACAGTAAAGAAAATAACACACTCTTTTTTAAAGATTTAAACGGTTTTCCACAGATAGGAAAATCAGAGAATAACATATAAGAATATGAATAAAATAATAGGCATTATGGGTGCCATGCCTCAGGAAATTGATGGCGTAATTGGTTTACTGGATGATCCTGAAAGTATTACTATAGGTATGCGTACCTATACATCAGGTACAATAAATGGTATTAAAACCGTAGTCGTTTTTTCCCGTTGGGGTAAAGTAGCTGCAGCAGCCACAGTTTCAACTTTAATTCACGTTTTTAATGTTACCGAAGTTATTTTCACCGGAGTTGCCGGTGCTATAGATCCCACATTAAATATTGGCGATATAGTAATTGCCAAAAGACTTTTTCAGCACGATATGGACGCCCGTCCACTTATGCAGCAGTTTGAAATTCCTCTTTTAGGAAAAACCTATTTTGAGTGCGATCCCGAACAACTTAGGCATGCTAAGCAAGCTATAAACCCCCTTATTATTGATAACGGACTCAAAAACCTGATTGGAGAGAAGGTGTTAGCCCAGTTTGGTATTGACACTCCAAATTTACACATTGGTGACATTGCCAGTGGCGACCAGTTTTTTGCCAATAACGAGCAAAAAAATAAACTTCATACTAGTCTGCCTACTATATTGTGTGTAGAGATGGAAGGTGCTGCCGTAGCGCAGGTATGTTTTGAATATGCTATTCCGTATACTATTATCAGAACAATATCTGATGTGGCAAATGAGAAATCACATATTGATTTTCCGCTTTTTATTAAAAAGGTTTCGAGCAACTATTCGGTTTTCATCATTAAACAGCTTCTGACCATCGCCACGTAAAAACTCCTGTTTGTATTTCATTTAAAAACAGGTATTTATACTCTATTTTATTAGCCGTAACCTGCTGATATTTAATGACCCGAAAATACGAATCATTAAAAATTACTATTATGGCTATAACCCGGCAATACAGTGCAATGAAAAGAACAGATACTTTAGGCAGTATCTCTTATTTTCCTGCAAAACCTTCAATAGATATATCGAAATTAGATCATAATAACGAATTCATTCTTATTATAATCGCCTGTGTAAAAGATTTTGGCGGTTTGATACTATCAAATAATAGTATCCAATTTACATTACCCGAAATACCATCGTGGCTAACTGTTCTGAATCAAACTATTGTGGCGGATGGAAAAGGATTTGTTACGATAAAGTTGAGTGGCAAGTTATCAAATTCAGGATCAGAAGGATTTACTGCTGTTCCCTTTATACTATCAAATGAAATTACCCCAGAAATAGTTCGTTCAGGAGTAATTTCATTTATTGGCACATCAAAGTACCTCTAAGTCAATCTTTATTTTAATAACTGCTCTGCGTGCGCTTTGGTTTTCACGTTAGTTATGACCTCATCAATAATTCCGTTTTCGTCTATAACGAAAGTGGTTCGGTTTATACCATCAAACAGGCGACCCATAAATTTTTTAGGCCCCCATACACCAAAAGCATTAATTACGGTTTTATCTTCATCAGCAATAAGCGGAAAAGGTAAATTGTATTTTTCTTTAAATTTAGACTGCCTGCTTTGCGAATCGGCACTTACACCAAGCAGCTCATAATTATTTGCCTTAAAACGTTCAAAATTATCACGAAGATCACAGGCTTCGGCAGTACAGCCCGGCGTGCTTGCTTTTGGATAAAAGAAGACTACCAGCTTTTTACCTTTGTAATCGGCTAAAGTACGTGTGTTACCATCCTGATCAACTCCCGAAAAATCAGGTGCTTTATCTCCTTTTGTAAGTGTTATCATAAGTGTATATTTGTTTTTATAAAAATAGTGAAAATGACCAAAGCAGAAAAGGTACAATTTACAATTGATACACTCAAAGAAATTTATCCTACGATACCCGTACCACTAGACCATAAAGATCCATATACATTACTAATCGCTGTACTGATGTCGGCTCAAAGCACTGATGTAAGGGTAAACCAGATTACACCACTATTGTTTGAAAGGGCAGATAATCCATATGCAATGGTAAAACTTTCGGTAGAAGAAATCCGTGATATTATACGCCCGGTGGGACTTTCACCAATGAAAGCCAAAGGTATTCACGGCTTATCAGAAATATTGATCGCAAAACATAACGGACAGGTACCTGCAAATTATCCCGATCTGGAAGAACTTCCAGCCGTTGGGCATAAAACAGCCAGTGTTGTAATGTCTCAGGCATTTGGCATACAAGCTTTTCCTGTAGATACACATATTCACAGGCTTATGTACCGATGGGGTTTTAGTAACGGAAAAAATGTAGTTCAAACCGAAAAAGATGCTAAACGATTATTCCCTGAAGAATTATGGAATGACCTGCACCTCCAAATTATTTGGTATGGGAGACAATACTCCCCTGCCCGTGGTTGGGATCTGGAAAAGGATATTATCACGAAAACAATAGGAAGAAAGTCGGTAATAGAAGAATATTATAATAAAAAAACCTCCCGTTAATTGCGGGAGGTTTTTCTTTAATTAGCTATGCTTTCAAATGTACCGTTGCTTGTTTTAACTATTTTCAACGCTTTTGAATAGTTAAGTAAAAAATCTATTGTTTCTTGCTTAGGTAACATTTTTGGAGCTGCTAATTGTTTTTTAGAGTAAATTTTTGCCATTTATAGAGTGTTTATTTTCTATATAACGCAAAGCAGCAACCTAATATTGTTTAATTAGTCAAAATAATTTTATTTTTCTCGATTACCTTTCTAAGGTTCATTAGCGCATACCTCATTCTTCCAAGAGCAGTGTTGATGCTAACCCCTGTTAAATCAGCTATTTCTTTAAAGCTAAGATCCTGGTATATCCTCATTTGCAGTACTTCTTTCTGGTCGTCCGGAAGTTCTTCAATAAGTCTTTTTAAATCGCTTTCTACCTGATCTGTAATAATCCTGTTCTCAATATTCGGACTGTTGTCTGTCATAATAGAGAATATGGAAAACTCTTCCGTTTCGCGATACATCGGCATTTTTTTATTCCTCCTGAAATGGTCTACGATAAGATTGTGTGAAATACGCATTACCCAAGGCAGAAATTTACCTTCTTCGTTATAAGCATTAGACTTAAGTGTTTTGATCACTTTAATAAAAGTATCCTGAAAGATATCATCAGCAATGTCCCGATCAGTTACTTTCGAGTAAATAAAACCGTAAATTTTCGATTGGTGTCTTTTGATTAAAGTGGCAAGAGCGTTTTCGTCTCCAGCAACGTAATTTTTAACCAGGACAGCGTCAAGGATTACAACATTAGCCATAATAAATACTTTTTAGCGTTTTGAATTTGTTTTCGGTAAAAAATTCAGAAACTAAGTTTCTAAAAAGTAGTTTTTTGTATAGGCGTAATTGTTAATTAAAGATTAATGATATGCCAAATATAGCATAATAAAATTATAAATTGCAATAATAAATTTAATTTTTAACACATCTCGCACAATAAATATCTTTAAACAGCTACAAAACCTGCGTAATGTAAGGAAAATCAACGCTTTATTAAAAAGAAATTTATTTACAAAATAATCAGTAAAAAAAGAAAAACACAGAGGATACTATCGCTTTTTAGTAGTTTTTATGATTAAATTAATTTTTCTCTTCTAAAAACCCTGCCTATAGTTTTCTTTATTCTTTCTTCTGTAGTCTCCTCTCTTTTAGCAGCATATATCCAATTGATACACATTCTCTGCTCCCATTGCCTGTATTTTACAAAAGCCTCATAAGCTCCGTCATGCTCCAAAAGACGTTGTTTAAAATCGTGACGAATTACAAAAGGATCATTATCCGGATAAAGGATTATATGTACATTATCCCCCTCCTCTTTACCTATCTTCTTGCGTATTTCTGCCTTAATAGGGAGTATTAGTACTCCACTGCCCAAACCAGGCATTAGCGTAACTCCTTTAATTTCGTAGCCATCAATAGTCCCTTTTACCTTAACAAGGCCAAAAGCCGCATCTTTACTTTTAGGAATATCCGGGAAAGAGGCATACGTCCATCCTCCCTTGCCGGGAAAGCGTTGCAATTCGTATTCTTTATCAGTAAGCGCTTCCTTCATTATTTATCAAATTGAAAATGAACAGAAGATGGATTATTAATTATACTCAATTTACGCCCCATTATAAGCGCACGGTTATCTTCGGTATGCCCGGAAGGAAATCCGAAATATACAGGGCAATCAAAATGTTGCAGCGTTAGCTGCTCGTAAGTCATTCCGAAAGGTATGGTCGAATCTTTTATATCGATCATACTGCCTACAATTACCGCTTTAAGATTGGATAATTTCCCTGCTCTTTTTAGCGATATAAGCATTCTGTCGTAATGATACAGGTATTCATCAATGTCTTCTATAAAAAGGATCTTGCCATCTGTATCAATATCCGAATTTGATCCTACAATAGCATACAGCATAGAAAGGTTCCCTCCTACCAATACGCCTTCGATGGTCTCTTCACTTATATTATTCTGTGGATGGTTCGGTATCTCATAGCTTAAGCTTTCGCCGAAAAGTGCTACACGAATTGTTTCAGATGATTCCGCATTACTTTTAGGAATGCCCTGTAGCATAACTGCATGCAGGCTTTCTATACCAAAATTATGAATATGACTATGTAGTAGCGTAATATCACTATATCCGACTAACCATTTTGGGTTGGCTTTAAAAGCCGTCCAGTCGATACTATCTATAATACGCAATGTACCATAACCTCCTTTTGTGAAAAAAATGGCTTTTATAGTTGTATCATCCAGCATTTGCTGAAGGTCGGATAGGCGTTCTTCGTCAGTTCCTGCCAAAAAACCGTAGTTTTTAAAGGCATTAACACCAAGCACAGGCTGTAAACCCCAGCTTTTAAGCAGGGCCAGGCCATCATTTATTTCGTAAGGTTCGCAACGTTTAGCGGTACTTACTATACCGACTTTATCGCCTTGTTTTAAGTATGGTGGTGTTATCATTAGTAGTGTATTGGAACGCGAATTATACATTCCATTATCATCCAAATATAAGTATTCTTTGTATTAATTAAGATAATAATATACCCAGTATACCAAATCATTTTTAAAACCCCAGCCTTAAGGCTGGGGTTTTTGTTTACGTTCAAACTTTGAAAAAAATTTTGATCAACATTGTTTGATTTCGATCAATTTAAAATTAATTACATTATGTTTTGTATTAAAGTTTCGAAATCAATTGCATTACAACAGCTTCATGCAATTAAAAAACAATGTTCAAAAGTAAACATTAAAGACTTAATCAATCTTCTTAAAGTACTCATCAAGCTTTTTGATTTGTTCAATTAGGATTTCCAACCCCACCTGCAGGAACAGGTGGGGTTTTGTTTTTATATGATATAATTAAACAATGTCATGAAGCCTGCAAAATAGATTTTTTCTATCAATCAAAAATATTCAACATTGTTGCATTCGACCAAAACGAAAATTATGGTCGAAGCTCCGATACACGAAATAGTAAGAAAAGAATTAAATAAAGTAAGAAAAACCTTTCCTATTACACCAAAAAGTATTATATTTAATAAATCAATTATGGCTAAACATCCTGATATTGAACTTAATACTACCTCTGTTTTCAAGTCAATGTACGATATGACGAGAACTCTGAATACAGATGAAGCATGTCGGGAACACTTAGAAAAATTACGCTGGAATGGAGAGCCAATATGTCCCCATTGTGGTAGCCAACGTAAGAATCATTATCGAATAAAAACAAGAGGAGAATATAAAGGTCGATACAAATGCAAAGATTGTAGATTGCCATTTAGCGTAACTATAGGGACCATTTTCGAAAAATCTACTATCCCTCTTCAAAAATGGTTTATGGCCATATTTTTATTCACTACTGATAAGAAAGGAATAAGTAGTTATCAATTAATGAGGACTCTTGGGATCACACAAAAAACAGCTTGGTTCATGTTGAGCAGATTGAGAAACTCTGTACATAATCGTGTAGAATTTGAATTTGAAGGAATAGTACAGGTTGATGAAACTTATGTTGGTGGAAAAAATAAAAACCGAAGTAAAGGCAAAAAAGTCGAGAACACTCAAGGTCGAAGTCTTAAAACCAAAATTCCTGTATTCGGAATGCTAAATAATGGAATGGTTTATACTCAAGTTGTAAAGAATACAAAAGGAAAGACTTTGAAAACAATCATCAGGTCAAAAGTAAAAGAAGGATCAATAATCGTAAGTGATGGTTGGGTTGGATATAGAGGTTTAGAAAGAGAATATATCCACAAAATTATTAAGCATAATATAGGAGTGTTCAAAACTGGCGGTTATCATACAAACGCTATCGAGGGATTCTGGAGCATTTTAAAAAGAGGACTTATTGGAATGTATCATCATGCTAGTGAGAAACATTTACATCGATATTGTGATGAATTTGCATATCGCTATAACATCAGAACTTTAAGCCAAGGAGAACAGTTTAATCTGACACTTATTAATTCTGATGAGAGATTGAGTTATAAAGAGTTGATTTATAATTACTAATTCTGACAAAATGTCTTATGATATTATTGGCATGATTATTAATGTTTTACGATAACCCAAAAATATTATTAAAATGAAACAACAATTTCACCCTTTTAACAATTTGCCTTCGCTTTCTCAACTGTTTCAAGCAAGAACAAGTAAATTACCAATGTTAATTAACAATTTAAAATTAAAAGACGTTGAAGAAGATGAGGAATTTGAAAAGACCAAACAAAGAATTAAGGATGCTGTGCTTCTTACTCCAATAGTTTTTGAAGAACCTCAATTCATAGATCACGAATACGAAGAAAGGCAGACACGATTAGAACAGCAAATTTTCAGCACATTTAATAAGGATATTTATATTCATGAAATTCGATATAATTTTACGGGTTCTGTTGAATTATTTGGCCATACTTTTGATGGTATGTCATATTCAACTTCAGATCATGGCTTAATAAAGCCTGAGTCTTCAAATTATGTAACAGTGTATGCTGAATTACCAACCTTATCTCCTGACGGTGCAATAAATTTGGCAGGATCTCTTTTTAGATTATCTAAATATATTGCTGAGCATAATAGCGAAGCTACGAAAGTATGGAACGTTTCAATTAAAAACCATATTAATGCAGAGTTAGAATTGAAGAGAGATGAACTTTTTCGTGTTTTCAAGAAGAAATAATAGGATATATTAGAATATAAAAGAAAGACTCGTTTTTTAAAACGAGTCTTTCTTTTATTAAGGATTATTTTTTTGACATGTATATACTTGAATGTACCAAAAATTTCTAACACGTTCAATATGTTTTATGAATGTTACATTAGAACTTTAAGTCCAGGAGAACAGTTCAATCTGACACTTATTAATTCCGATGAGAGGTTAAGTTATAAGGAATTTGATAACTTCATATATTTTATGAAGTTATCAATTCTATTATGTAATTTTTAAAAATCATTCAAATCATTATTTTGATCTCGACTTCTATTGATTCTATCTCGCCTATCATTAATTATTTTGAGTATGAGTTCTTCAATTTTGTTATTGAATACATCGATTTCTAAATTAATATATTCTACGTTTCGGTTGATATCTTCATGAACAAGAGTCATACTGTTTTTAACTTTACTTGTCTCTACTTCAGGTAAATTTTCGTTTCCATATAAAGTTTGATGATGTAATATCAATTTATCTTTATTAATTGTAGCTTCAATTCGTTGAGTCATATGAAATTTAGTTGGCCGAAAAGCTAACAATTCACTTTCTTTTGGCAAATCATAACTATAATCTATTCGTGCACATGAATGTGATTTACCACGATCCACGTCATATAATGGAGGAAACTTTTTGCCTTCTATTTTTACCATTGTTACTGATGAAGTTCTCTTTGATAAATCTACTTTTAGGTGATTAAGTTTTGATGCTTCGGATTTGTTTTTTGATAATTCTTCAGAATTATATTCCATGAATTTATCCTCATTCATGTTTTCGATGTCAGAGTTAATTTTATCAAAAATCAATTTGAAATATTCATTAATATCTCTTTCTTTAAATAATTTCATAACTACGTTATTTTAATCTTATAGTTGTAAATATAATCAAAGAATCTATAATAGAATCATTTTTGATAGATTTTGTTTATTCAACATATATGCTTTGATGCACCAAATAAAAATCTGTCAGTCGAGGAATTTAATCTTTTAAAGAAGGACATATTTTATGATTAAAATCAAACCATAATAACTTTAAATAATTTTGTAAACGAATACCCCAAATACGCTGAGTACCTGTTAATCTGAGACTGTAAAGTTCTTGATGGTCGTCAAGATTTAATTCAACAAGACGGTTTTTTGCCTCTTTTATCAAATCCTTTACTTCTACTTGATGATTTTTTGATTTCGCATATTTACCAAAAGTTTCTTTTTCTAATTCATGCCATTTCTTTGTCTCTATCTCTCTTAATTTAGGAAAAAGTTCCGTCCAAAAGAAACTTTTATGAACAATTCCCATTATACAAAGAAGCTCAGAAGGAGTTATTTTGTCAATATGCTTTAGTTTATCGAGAAACTCATGCATACTTTTATATTCAGAAATTTTTAGTTCATCAAGTAAAGAGTATAATTCTTCACTACAGTTACTTTCGGCTAAAGCAAGCAAAAGTTGTTGTTTGATTTCAGATGAAAATTGAATTCGATCTATAACGTTTTCCCAGCCATATTCAAATTCAAAATCCATTAATCCAAATTGCCAGGATATTGGCATGCTAAGATAAGATTCGGGATTGTTTGCGATTTTAGTTAGTTTTCCGCTTTTGGGAATCTTGTCAAATTTAACTCTTTTTTTTGCCACTGTGTACTGTTAAATTGAACTATAATATTCCGCCATGGATTCCCAAGTAATAACTTGATTACTTCTATCATTTGGTTGTAAACCTTCTCTTGCAATTAACCAAGGATCTTCCATATGAGTTAAATCAATTAGCCATTTAGCAGTTTTGTCTGCATAAGATAACAGAACAGTATCAATAGTGTCTTTTTGTTCGTCGGAGAGCTTTGACGCATTACCAATTTTAAATTCTTCTGGCTCAACCGTAAAATGTCCTCTGTGATAAGAATACAATTCTGGAACAACAGGTCCATTAGCCCAAGCTTGGATAGGTTCTTTAAAAAGGGGCTGTTCATCCCAAACTAAAGACCATGCTTGACAATAATAAACAAGCTTTTGAAGTTTCATCGTTGACATTGGTCCAACTTGCTGTATAATATACTTAGCAACATCAAAGACATCTATGTTCATAGGAAGAAATTTTCCACAAAGATATGAGTAAATGTCATATGTTAAACATTTTAGGAATTGAATCTTCATAATATAATTTTTAATTATATATAACTATCTCTCTTAATTTCCCCTTGTGATTTCTTTTGTCTAAATTTGTATTGTATAAAAATATTCGTACTAATTGCATTATTGCTAAAATCTAAACACCACCCTGAAGTCTCTGACTTCTTGATTTTACAAGCAAAATAATGTATAAGGTGCGCCGTAATGGCGTGGCTTGTATCATTGCTTGTATGGGATGTGGTGTCCTGGATTTAGTGTGGTACAATGTCCACGCCTATTTTTTACATAAAGCTTATTTATTAACTAAATCCAAACACCACATGGAAAAACAATTGAAAGGCTTTTTCAAAGCCTCGCTATTGGTTACATTATCAATACCAATGCTCTCTTATTGTCAAGAAGAAAAATTTACCGTTCCAAAGGAATTAATTCCCCAAGTCAAGCAAATTTACCCCAGAATCTTTTCTGTTTCTTATGGAAATTTAGATAACAAAGGAAGACAAGGTTATTACGTTACCAAAGAAAATGAAGACATTAACTTTCTTACCGACAACTTCATTAAACTACCAAAAAAATATAAACTTTCTCGAGGAACTTATGAAGACAAATATGTAACAAACGAACTTGTTAATGCCGAAACAACTCATTATTTGTACTTAACTGAAACTAAATACTTGCTCATTAAAGATTCATCAAATGATAGTATTTATGCGATTTCAGAAGACAACTTAAAAGATATTGCTGAAATCGCTACAACAAAGACCCTCATAAACATAGTCAATAAACTTGGTTATAAAGAATATCAGGAAGGTGAAGATTTTTACATCAAAACTAAGACATCGGAAATTAGATTAGATAATCGAACCAAAATGGAACTTGATAAAAATCCAAATTACATTAAGCAACTCGATGCTGACCAATTACAAATCGCTTCCCTTGTAAAACAAACTGTATCGCATTCGAAAACGTTGGACAAATACCTAAGTCTTTATCGTATTCAGAAAAGTAAAATATCAACCGCGAATATAAATGCTTGGAGAACAGCAACAACGAATGCTCAAAAGTTAATGTTACAAATCAATAAACTCTCGGAGAAATATGATGGGAATTATTCTTTTACACTACTAAACAAATCAAATACGTTAGATATTTTTTCAGATAATCTCTTAGCTTCGAAAGGAGTTTTAAGGATGTAAGAATTAGATTTTAAGTAAACGAAAAAGCCAGTCAAATGACTGGCTTTTTCCAAATGTTCCATATATGCCATATATGGAACATTTTTGATTTTAAATGGTCAAAATTTTCAGTCCGCTGGATACATAGCGGATGCGAAAGCAAAAAAAGAGGCCTAAACCTTCAAGGAAGGCAAGGCCAGATTGGAAATGGATAATATCCCTGCTAGCACCAATTATTTGGGAAATTATCAAGTTGTGCATCGAAAGATGTTCTAACTAAAGTTTGTAAAAGAGAGCTGTCTATCTCTATTAGACAGCCTCTTTTATTAATTAAACAATATCCAGTTATTTCTCTTCCGATTCTTCGCGTTCAATAGAAGCATCAATAATTGTTTTCTCATTGAAGGGCTTAACCTTTTCAGCATTAGAATTGTCTTCCTTAAGATTTTCTGTGATGTATTGTCCAAGTGGTTTCATGTCATAAATATTTTTAGATAATATGTATCACTAATCATATACAACAGTTTAAAGTGTATATTTACATAACCTACTGTATCAGTTTACTATGTCTAAAAAGAAAATAAAAGCAAAAGAGTCTCGAATTCCCTATGTAAAAGCATCTACTGAAGAACGTCATAAGAGAGTTTGGGAAGCTTTATTTTATAGCCATCAGCAATTAGACACTCTTTTGATAGCAATATCAGGAGGAGGTATTTATGTTTGTTTAGAGACGATAAAATATTACAGTGAACACCAACTGCAATTACATATCTTGATTAAAATTTCAGCTGTTTTATTACTCAGCGCAATAATTTCAAACTTCTTTTCGCAATGGAGTGCAAGTAAAGTACATAACTACGATTATTGCATAAATGATATAGAGATCATGTGTCAAGAAGATTGTATTGACAAAGCAAATTATATAGAAGAGATTAAAAATCATGAATGTAAAGCCTCGCTCTACAATAAATTGAATTCGTTTTTATCAATCTCTTCTATTATACTAATGAGTACTGGATTAGTTGGAATTATAATTTTCTTTACTGCTATCTTTTAACTGGATTAACTGGTACGCGTGGCATGCTTTTTTCCTCTCTGTCTGGAATTCGTGATGGTGCCGAAGGTCTTGGTGAATCTCTTTGAGGTGTTGATGGTCTTGAAGGAGGGGTAGATGGTCTTTGTGGCTTCCTTTCTTCATTAGATATACTTCTTGTCCTAATTCCTATTAAATCTTTCATTCTTACATTGTTTATGGTTGCAGGGTAAAATTACCTAAAAATGAGATACTTATATTCGTTATTTATACACAATTAGGTAAAGTTCTTAACAAGAGTATTCATTTTAAATGGGAAAGAAAGTTGGTATACTGGGTATATTATTATCTTAATTAATTATCTAATATAATAGCTTGTGTCATTAATAAATCTTCATTTCCATCATTGATCAATTCCCCTTTAACCGTTAATGAGTTCAGAATATTTAATCTGGATTCATCACTTTTATTCTGAAATATAATAGATATCCTTCTAATCTCATTATTGAATTCTACCTGTGCAACAATATATTTATGTCCTCCATCTACGCCGTTTGAAAAAATTTCAAAATCCGATATCTTCAATATAATTATGTTTTCTTCTTCCATAATATTGCTACTGCATCTATATTTTTATGTTTCAATTACAGATAATACGACTATATTTTACACACCCCTAACCCCTCTCAAGAGGGGAATTCTTACTCATGCTTTTCATTACGCTTTTTACGTTTGAGTGTTCCCCTCTTGAGAGGGGTTAGGGGTGTGTCTTTCGAATTCTATTATATATTGTTCAATTGCTCTCATTACATTTTCAGTATCTTTTAAAACCTGATGATCACTAAAACGAAGCACTTCAATTCCAAATTCATTCATCTTTGCTTCTTTAATTATGTCTTTGTTATATACTTCAAGAAATTCATGAGAATAACCATCTACTTCTATTCCTAACATCAATTCATAACAAAAGAAATCAAGAATGTAATTATCAATAGGTTTTTGCCTATGAAAATCATAACCGTACATTTGTTTCTTTTTTAGTTTCTGCCATAAAATTATCTCTGCCTTAGTACTTCCGTTTCTTAATTGCCTTGCAAGGTCTGTTAGATTTTTATTGTATGGTATTATTTTTCTTTTCATTCATTGTGAATTTTGACACACCCCTAGCCCCTCTCAAGAGGGGAACTCTTACTCAAACCAATTTCTCAAATATAAAAAATCCCTTTCATTCCCCTTAACAAAATTTACGACTGAAAACCGTATCTTTGCCTATTCAATTTTTGTTATGATAAAGACGGATTTTTCTAAACTCGAACCTAAGAAAAATATACTTATAAAAGGCGCACAGCTGCACAACCTCAAGAATCTTGATGTAGCTATTCCGCGTAATAAACTGGTTGTAATTACCGGGCTTTCGGGCTCGGGGAAATCCAGTTTGGCGTTTGACACCCTCTATGCCGAAGGCCAGCGCCGCTATGTGGAGAGCTTATCTTCTTATGCCCGCCAGTTCCTTGGCCGTCTGGACAAACCCAAAGTAGAATACATTAAAGGTATTGCTCCTGCCATTGCTATTGAACAAAAGGTAAACACGACCAATGCCCGTTCTACAGTAGGTACCAGCACCGAAATTTATGACTACCTAAAACTGCTTTTTGCCCGTATCGGGCATACCTACTCCCCTGTTTCAGGGCGCGAGGTAAAAAAAGATACTGTTAGTGATGTAGTTGCTCAGGTTCAGCAATTAGAACCGGAAAGCCGTTGGCTGTTACTATCTCCGGTACATCCTGAGAAAGGTCGTACAATTGAAGAAAAACTTGGTGTATTACTGCAACAGGGCTTTATACGTATTTTGGTAGATAACGAAATGCTACGCCTTGACGAAATTGCTGATATTGATTTCGCTAATAAAGAGGTACTCCTTATTATAGACCGTATCGTAGTAAAAGACGAGGAAGAGTTTTATAACCGTCTTGCCGATGCCATACAAACTGCGTTTTACGAAGGTAAGGGTGAAACCTTCCTTCAGGAAGTAGCTACCGGAAAACGACTGGAATTCAGTAATAATTTTGAATTGGACGGAATTACTTTCCCTGAACCAAACGTACACCTATTCAGTTTTAATAATCCTTATGGTGCCTGTCCTTCATGCGAAGGTTATGGCAGTATCATTGGAATAGATGAAGAACTGGTTGTACCAAATACGGCTCTTTCTGTTTATGAAAATGCCATTTTCCCATGGCGTGGCGAAAGCATGGGCTGGTACCGTGATCAATTGGTGAATAACGGACATAAATTCGATTTCCCTATCCATAAGCCTTATTTTCAGTTATCAGAAAGCGATCGTCTGCTGATCTGGAAAGGTAACAAGTACTTTACCGGTCTTGATGCCTTTTTTGCCGAACTGGAAGAGAAAAACTATAAGATACAAAACCGTGTAATGCTTTCGCGTTACCGTGGTAAAACAAAGTGTCCGGTATGTAAAGGTAAACGCCTAAGACCGGAAGCAAACTATATTAAAATCAGTGATCGTACCATATCCGACCTGGTTGACCTGCCGATTAAAAACCTTGCTGAATTCTTTGCGAAATTAGAACTATCTGAATTTGATGCAAAAGTTGCTAAAAGACTATTGGTAGAGATCAATAACCGTCTTGGATTTTTACAGGAAGTGGGGCTTGATTACCTGACACTTAATCGTAAATCGGCTACATTATCCGGTGGTGAGTCACAGCGTATTAACCTGGCAACCTCTATGGGCAGCAGTCTTGTAGGCTCTATGTACATATTGGATGAACCAAGTATTGGTCTGCACCCTAAAGATACTGAAAGGCTTATTGTTGTACTGGAAGGCCTGCGTAACCTTGGTAATACCGTTATTGTGGTTGAGCATGACGAGGATATTATGAAAGCTGCCGACATGATCATTGATATTGGTCCCGAAGCCGGAACCCTTGGTGGAGAACTGGTTGCTCAGGGTACTTATGATGAGATATTAAAATCTGATTCGCTTACTGCGAAATACCTTAACGGCGACCTTGAAATTAGCGTACCTAAAAAACGCCGTAAATTCAAGAATCATATTGACGTTATTGGTGCACGTGAGAACAATCTTAAAAACATAGATGTTACTTTTCCGTTAGACTGTCTTACCGTTATTACAGGGGTTTCGGGTAGTGGAAAGAGTACGCTCGTAAAAAAGATACTTTTCCCCGCCATGCAGAAAAAACTGGATGGAATGGGCGAAAAAGCCGGACAGTTTACCGAACTGCAAGGAAACTATTCGCATATAAAACATATTGAGTATGTAGACCAGAACCCTATTGGGCGTAGTTCACGTTCCAATCCGGTTACCTACATTAAGGCTTACGATGATATTCGTGACCTGTTTTCGAAACAAAAACTATCGAGCATTCGTGGCTACCAGGCAAAGCATTTTTCGTTTAATGTGGATGGCGGTCGTTGTGAAACCTGTAAAGGTGAAGGCGAAGTGACTATCGAAATGCAGTTTATGGCCGATGTACATTTAGAGTGCGAAACCTGCAACGGCAAACGCTTTAAAAAGGAAGTACTGGAAGTTACCTTTGAAGGTAAAAACATAGACGATATCCTTTCGCTTACCATTGATAATGCTGTGGCATTTTTTAGTGAACACAAGCAAACCAAGATCATGACTAAACTACAGCCTTTACAGGATGTCGGGTTGGGCTATGTACAATTGGGCCAGTCATCCTCTACCCTTTCTGGTGGTGAGGCACAACGTATAAAACTGGCATCGTTCCTTGTTAAGGGAGCAACCAAAGACAAAGCCCTGTTTGTATTTGATGAGCCTACTACAGGTCTGCATTTCCATGATATCAAGAAACTAATGGCTTCATTTGATGCTTTACTGGATAAAGGACATTCTATCATTGTTATCGAGCACAATCTTGACCTTATTAAGTGTGCCGACTATATTATTGACATTGGTCCTGAAGGTGGTGAAAATGGTGGCCACCTAATGGCATTTGGTACTCCGGAAGAAGTAGTGAAAAATCCTAAATCAGTTACAGGGAAGTATTTAAAGGAGAAGTTGTAAAGGGTTGGAAGTTGGATTTTATTGTCATTCCGACTGAAGCGCAGCGAAACGGAGGAATCTTTAATGGAACGCGGATGACGCGGATTTGAACAGATTACCACGGATTTTCTTCCCTCTATGAAGTTTATAACCTAAATACATGAAGTCCAATCTTTAATTTAATGGGCTGCATTAATAAATTATTTGAAAACAAAATAAACCTATCAAAGTGAATAAGAGTAAACTTTCTATTCTATTAGACATATATCAGAAACAAAACGGAAAGGGTGATAGCTATAAAGATGTAATACTAGAACTTCTGAATGGCGATTCGTTGCTATTGCTTCCATCTCCAAACGACAGTTCTCAAAATCAAGAACCGGTTGAAGGCGCAGGTAAAACACTTAGATTATCAAGTGTGTTTAATATTGATGGGGTAACCGTATTAGGAGCATTTACAGATGAAAAGGCTCTAATCAGTTGGGCGAAGCAACCTATACCTTATAAAATGCTTGAATCAAAAGATGTACTAAAACTTTGCGAAGAAACTGCTATAGGAAGGATTGTCATTAATAGTGGTTTGCCTACAATGTTTGTTTTAGAGCAAAACAGGGAGTAGCGTATTCTACACAGCAAAAAATAAAGGCCTTATTCTTAATTGAATAAGGCTTTATACTTATATTTAATGCACTAAATAAGTAGCAATGGAACATAGAGCAAAATCAATACGCCCCTTTATAGGCGCTAAAGACTTTAAGATGTCACGCAGCTTTTACCGTGAGCTTGGTTTTAAGGAAACGGAAATATCCCAGGATATGTCAGTATTTGAAACAGGTAACATGGCATTTTACCTGCAGGATTATTACAATAAAGACTGGGTAAATAATACAATGCTCTTTATGGAAGTGGATGATGTAACCCGGTTTTGGGATGAACTCATCACTCTTGACCTAACTTCCAAATACAAAAATGTAAGGCTCAAACCAATTGTAAACCTCGATTGGGGCAGGGAATGTTTTATTCACGATCCTTCCGGAATATTATGGCATATAGGGGAGTTTAAACAATAATAAAAATAAATAGAGACTCCGTAAACTCTCATCAAGCATTATTAAATGTATTTGGCATATGCATGTACGTTTCGATTATTCTAATCTTACCTCCAGTACCACTCAGTTCAGTTATATAGAGATTATTTATTTTATCAAAATAATTAATATTAATCTGATATATACAATCATTGATATGCTTATTACCTTTTGAACGAATAAATATTTTTTTTTCAGAATCTTTATCTAATACATAAGAAATAGGTTTGATTTCCCAAATCAAATCATCTGATACTAAATCGAATTTGACAAACTTAGCTCTATCACCACTATTTATTATACGAATATCAAGAGTTCCATCAGTTCCATTTGTCATTGATTTAAATTTTAAATCAGGTCTAACAGATAAATTTAATCTCTCATTATCGATCGACTTCATTGTCGCAAGCTCTTCTGCAATAGAAGTTAACTTATCTATCTGTTTCTGTTTATCTGTATCTTTCTTAAATAAATATAAAAAGGCTCCTACTGTTGCTAAACTACCAATTGCATTTATAGTATTACATATACCTATAAATGTTTCTGCCCAATCAATTGGATACATAATTATTACTTTTTAGTTTAAATAAATGTAATAAAGTTAACAGTTTTTAGCAATATAAAATTTAATATCTTATAAGATCAAAATCTTCTATAAAAGTAAACCTATAAAATTTTAAAAAAACTTCTACTAGCATTACTATTATCTTATTTTTGTGCTCCAACGGTTGCCTAAATGAAGGACTATTATAAAATACTTGGTATTACAAAGAACGCTTCGCAGAATGAGATTAAGAAAGCTTACAGGGCACTGGCACTGCAACACCATCCTGATAAGAACGATGGCGATACTGCAAGCGAAGAGCAGTTTAAGCTGATATCCGAATCGTATATTATTCTTAGTGATGTACCGAAAAGAAATGCCTATGACTATTCGCAAGGCAACAAAATCCATCATAATAGTAAAGATCCTTCTTCACACGGTAAAGCAACTCCGGCAACATTCCTGATACTTTTTAAAAGAATTAAAACAAAAGTTCTTAATGCCAGTGGACGCATTAATGAGAGTGCACTCCATAAGGTTATTTATGACCTGCTATCTGACGAAACTATTGCTATTTTAGTTAATGCTAATGATATCGTTACAAACAATATGATACTGGATGATATTATGGTATGCTGTGTATTCCTTTCGGATGAATCACGATTTGCCCTTCATGAGAAACTTATTAAACTTGCCGATGGCGATCCGCGGTTTATCCAAAAAATAGATGAATTAAATAAGCCGAGTAACAAGCGTATTAGTCAGAAAGCCTCTAGCAACGACACTGAAAATGAGGTAAACAAGTCGGCAATCTTTTTATTCTTACTCTTAGTTTTGCTTATCGTATTTATGATTTTTAAAGGGTTTAATTAATAAACTGATAATACTGTTTAGTTTATTCAAGCATTATCCATTAAGCAATCCCCACAAAATTATACAGATTAGCTGTCGAAGTGTAAATGTGATAGTACACTGTAGCCAAAATCAAAAAGGGTGTTACTTGGGGATCTATAACTTCAATGTTTAGTCCCTGACTTTCTGACCAGTTAGAAGCATTCGTAACTACAATTAAATCATTACCATCAGCATCTACCAATCGGGAACCGGGTTTAAATGCCTTGCCGGTAACTTTATATCCGGTAGATTCATCATCAACAAAAAGGGTTGCACCTCCCCACAGATAATCAAACTTGAATTTAAGAAGAATGGTGTCATTAGTCGTTATAACAATATTCTTGTCATTGGCACTTGCAGGATGTGCTCTGAAAATGATATTATCTAAAATAAGGCTTGCCACTACCCTTGTCTTATTTTCAAATTCTATTACGCCCAATATAGTACTATCGCTATGTACAATACATTTATTATTTTCAAATCTTGCAGCAAAATGAGCCATAGTCATTAACTATTTATGATACATAAATATAATGGTTTTTAAAATAAATTTCAATTGTAATAAAAAAGATTACATAAATATAGAGTTTGGCACGCAACTTGTACTGTATAAATAAGATCTCAGGATTTTTTCATGAGGTTTGTTAATAATTGGTTGGTTGGTTTGTTAAGTCCCGTCGCTTTCATAAGAGTGACGGGCTTTTTTTATTTAAGAAGTAAAACTTAAAAATTTAGAAGCCAAAAAGGATTTTTTTCATGATTATTTGCCTAAAACTTTTTCTATAAAGCGAAAATAAGCTAAAAGTGGACCATTACTTTATAAACTTCTGATTTTTAGATATTTGACTAAGATTTACATTTCACTTAAAAAGTGCATATCAATAACAAAAAGTGGACAATTAGTTTTTTAATAATTGCGCTAATTGGCTCGTTAAGTTTTTACGGGAATACTGTTGTAATCCTATAGCATGTGCTTTTAAATTGCCTTCCAAATATTGATTAAAGTACTGTAAAATAGTATGTTTAAGTTTATCCTTATCGTCGTAAGTAATAAAAACACCTGTATTGGTAGCCTTAATAATAGTAGAGAAATCGGCTCCCTCCGGTCCTATTGCAACGATTGGCCTTTCGGATACCATATACTCAAACAGCTTACCTGGTATAATGCATTTGGTTTCCTCAGAATCGATCTCGACCAATAAAAGTAATTGTGATTTTCTTTGCTCTGCCACTGCTTCACTATGTGACACATATCCCATATTATTTACATACCCTGAAAGCCTGAATTCTTCAATGGCATCAAGCACTTCACGACTTACAGCACCAATTAGTTTTAGCTGGAAATGCGTTTTAAAATCAGCGTTTTCTTCAATTAGTTCCGTTAATGCTTTCCATAGAATACGCGGGTTACGTTCGGACAGGAAGGAGCCTATGTGCGCCATCGTAAACTTCTCATCAAGAGGCTGTTTTGCTATATTTTCAATATCATAACCATTAGTAATAACTGCAATAGACTTAGTTGTTAATACCTGAAATTCCTGCTTTGTAGTAGGACTGGTAACGAGAATTGTATCGGCAGTAGTTAGCACCTGTCTTTCAAGGTCTTTATGCTTTTTAGCTGCAAAAGAAGATAGTTTCAATGCTTTATGATAGCCTATTGTTGTCCATGGATCCCGAAAATCGGCTACCCACTTTACATTATACTTCTCTTTGATTTTCAACCCAATAAGATGCAAGCTATGTGGTGGACCAGTAGTAACTATGGTATCAATTCCATTCTCATCAATATATTTAGATAGATAGGCAACCGATGGTTTTACCCATAATACTCGGGCATCCGGAATAAAGAGGTTTCCTCTCACCCACAGCATTATACGCTGTAGTATTGATTGTTTTCTTTTATGAGGTATGATCCCTGAGCTTATCTTTTTTGTGCTGCTTTTAGAAAATGCCGAAGCCCATCCATAAGGCTCTATGATCTTGTTTTTCAGGATCGTTACATTCGGGTTTACCTCATCTAATAATCCTTTATCGATTAACGGATAGGTTGGATTTTCCGGAATATAAACAATCGGCTCGATACCAAAATCGGGCAGGTACTTAACGAACTTAAGCCATCGCTGTACCCCGGGACCTCCCGCTGGCGGCCAGTAATACGTTATGATAAGTACCTTTTTCAATTTAAAAAGTGTCTGGTTTATTTAGCTGTTTTCTGATTGTTATCAGAAGCTTGTTTCTTTTTCCATTCGGTATAAATACCTCCTCCTAACAATAATAGCATACCCAGTGTGCTAAGTAAAGCTATGGTACTTCCGGTCTTAACTACCTGGGGTTCGAACTTAAATTCGATAGTATGTTTTCCAGCAGGTACATTCATCGCTCTTAATACATAATCTGCCTGGAAATGCGGTATCGGTTTGCCATCTACAAAAGCATTCCATCCATTTTTATAGTACATTTCAGAGAATACAGCTAAACCGTTATTTTTGTTTTTCGATGTATACTTTAAGTAATTCGGTTTATGAATATCAAGACTTATGGTTGCTGTGCTATCTACTGTAAATGTAGTTGGAATAGCATCAGTAACCATTGTTTTATTTATAGTAACCTCATTTTTAGAATCCAAAGTTTTTAATCCTTTTATTTCTTCATCAGGGCTATTAACCGTTTTTACTTTACTAACAAACCATGCAGGACCATTAGCTGTTGTGTTTGTAAACGGAACATATTCGCCTTCAGCAGATTGAAGTAATACATACTTTACATTTAAAAGGTCTAAAGCCGGAATACTTTTACCTAATGCCATATTGGTTTGGTCGATAGTTTTGATAACATCTCCCAATTCTGTTTCGACATTATAAATAAATAGCTGATCCATTCTCCTTGGTCGTACGGCACTATAACCGCCTACCGATTTATGGAAATAAGATGTTCTTCCTGCTAACCTGCCCTGAACTTCATAAACCCTGTAATGCGTAGTATCCTGAAGAATAAACTCATCGCCACGTGAAGCCTGGAAAGGAACATCAACGTCTCTTGCATTAACGAAATCATCGCTGTTTACATAGTTTTTATCAATAGCTACAAGATCGATCACCATTAAAGTACCAACAACAATAATCGCTATGGTGTTTGATATTTTGTTCTTCATTAGCAACCAAAGAGTTCCTCCTGCAAGTAATATAAATATTCCCGAACGCAATAGGTCCGAAGAGTACATATCCATCCTTTGTACTTTTAAGGCTTCCACGAATGCGGCTCCCATTTCGCCATACATCTCCATTAATCTGGAGTCATTCATTCCGTCGAAGTGGAAACTGCTTTTAAAGAACTGAAGTAATATTAAAACTCCTAAAGCTATTGCTCCCGACTGCCATAAAGGTTTAAATTGCTGATCTTTATCCATTTTAAAGAACGACTGTAAGCCCATAAAGGCAAGCACTGGCATACATAACTCCAATATGACCTGGATAGATGAAACTGCTCTGAACTTATCATAAAGAGGTACATTATCTATAAAGAAGATAGTAAGCCCCGGGAAATTTTTACCCCATGATAAAAACAATGAAAGTATAACTCCTGCCAAAAAGGCATATTTAATTTTTCGTTTATCTATAAACAGACCTAGAATTGCTAAAAAGAAAATAATAGCACCAACATATGCCGGCGCTTCTACAATTGGCTGATCACCCCAATAAGTAGGTACATTTGCGGCAAACTGCTTCGCTTCTGCATCACTACCACCCTGCTCAATAATGAAATCATGCATATGAGATTTTTCACCTACGTTTTCATGACCTCCACCACCAAAAAGCCTTGGGGCAATAAGGTTAAAACTTTCGGCTATTCCATAACTATATTCGGTAATATAGTCATATTCCATTGACGAATTAGTTGTATTCTTAGAACCATCCGGATTGAATGTCAGCTCACTTTTACCACGGTTACTAAAATTAGTATATTCGGCAGTAGCCATAAGATTAGGGGCATTCATCCCTAAAGCCAGGATACCGGTTATGGCAAATATCCCTATAGACGTTCCAAGGTGTTTAAAATCTTTTTCTTTAATAATTTTTACTATAAAGTATATTGCTATAATAATTAGCAACAATAGTAAATAGTATGTCATCTGGAAGTGATTTGCATTGATTTCCAGTGCTGCTGCGAGCAATGTGAGTAATCCACCGACGACATATCTTCGCTGAAAAACCAGCATAACTCCGGCAACAACCATAGGCATATAAGCAATAGCATGTGCCTTGGCATTGTGTCCGGCTCCCAAAATAATGACCAAATAGGTAGAAAGTCCAAACGCCAGTGCGCCAAAAAATGCTTTAAGCGGGTTGATTTTTAAAGAGCACATTAAAATATAAAACCCTATAAAATAAAGAAATAGATAATCTGCAGGGCGTGGTAAAAAGCGTATTACGCCATCAATCTTTTTAATGTAATTATGAGGATAATGAGCTCCCAACTGATAAGTGGGCATACCTCCAAAAGCACTGTTTGTCCAATAAGGCTCCTCCTTTGTTTCTTTACGAAAATCATTCATTTCCTTAGCCATACCTGTGTATTGGGCAATATCGGACTGATAAAGTTTTTTACCCTGCATTACAGGATAAAAGTAAATAAGGGAAACAACCACAAATCCAATAATTGCAAGAAAATGTGGGTAAAGCTTATTGATATTTTTCATAAATTAATTTTGTAAAAAAACGCCGTGAAGATACTTAATTTTCCACAATTGTCCTGTCATTGTGGCGTAATTAATAATTAGTGCATATAAAAAAGCCTCTCTTTTCAGAAAGGCTCTATGATGTTTTATTCAATTTCTTCGTAATCAATATATTCACCCACCTTCTTTTTTTCTCTGGGTTTATCCTGCGGAGCATTATAGGCCTGCTGCGCCTGGTTTTGATTTTGATTATATTGGTGTTGGTGCTGATTAAAATTTTGCTCAGCTTTTTTCACAACCTGTTGTAAAATGACAGGTGCGAACATCTTAATTAAAAACTTAACTACATAATATGCAAGGATTAAGTAAAATAAAGTTTTTATAAGTCCTGTGAATGATGCGGTTTCCATTATCATAAAGTTTTGTCAAAAATACGTAATCTGTTACTTAAAATTAAATCATGGCTCTTAAATTAATAATAAAATATACTACTTTTGGGAAACCATAGTTAATTGCAACCAATAAACGAGCCAAACATGATCGGTATAAAGAAAATATTTCCGCTTGCCCTACTATTAAGTTCTGCTCTCTCTCACGCACAGTACACCGACCAAATAAACTCGAATCGTCCAGGCGAATCAATGTCTGGTTTTTCGGTAGGCCAAACTGTCATGCAGATAGAAACAGGTATTTACGGAATTAAAGAAAAGCACGATGTACTCAATAACAAGTCTAAAGGTATAGGACTGGATCTTACCCTTAGGTATGGTGCCTTCCTTGAGCAATTGGAATTTATTGTAGATATGCAATACCAGTTCGATCAGTACGAAGACGCTCTTTACACTAAAAATCGTAATGATTTCAGGCAACTTACCATTGGTGCTAAGTACCTGATATATGATCCTAACAAAAACTACAAACCCGAAGTTAATATTTACAGCTGGAAAGCCAACCATAAATTTAAATGGCACAATCTTCTTCCTGCAGTTGCTGTATATGCCGGCGCAAACATTATGGGTAAAAATAATCCATATACATTTCCGGATGATGGCCTTAGCCCTAAAGTAATGCTTATAACACACAACCGTTTTGGTAATGTAGTATGGATAAATAATATTATTGCCGACAAAATAGGTTCAGATTACCCTAGCTACGGTTTAATTTCCACCTTAACAAGAGCTTTTAGTGCTAAATGGTCCGGTTTTGTAGAAGTACAAGGCTACAAGAGTGATTATTATTCTGATGGTGTTCTTAGATTGGGTGCTGCCCATTTATTGAACGACAGTATGCAGCTGGATGCATCGATAAGTTCAAACTTTAAAGACACCCCTTCTATATTATATGGAGGCGTAGGTTTCTCATGGCGATTTGATGCAAACTATCGCGATATATTGCTACCGGGGGATTCTGATCTTGAAAAAGACATGAGCGAAAAACAGAAAAAAGAGAAGAAAAAACAAGACAAAGAAAAAGATAAAAAACGTTTAGACGACGTATTACCAGAAGGAGAATAAAACTATATGATCACAATAAAAGAAGCCGTTACAAAAAAGGAAATTAAAGATTTTATTAAATTTTCTTTCGATCTTTATAAAGATAATCCTTACTGGATACCACCCATCATTAATGAAGAGATGGAAGGTTTTGATAAAACAAAAAATCCTGCTTTCGAAAATGCAGAAGCTTACTATTATCTTGCCTACAAGGATAACAAAATAGTAGGTAAAATTGCTGCCATAATAAACTGGCAGGAAGTAAACGAACAGGAAAAGAAAAAGGTACGTTTTGGGTGGTTTGATGTTATAGATGATATTGAAGTAACCAAAGTACTACTTGAAAAAGTATATGAACTGGGGCGTAAACACAACTTAGAATACGCAGAAGGCCCTATTGGATTTTCTAATCTTGATAAAGTAGGTGTTCTTGTTGAAGGTTTTGACGAAATAGGTACTATGATAACATGGTACAATCATCCCTATTACAAAGATCATTTTGAGCAATTAGGATATGTTATCGAAAAAGAATACATCGAAAGTAAATTCCCTTTTGCCAATGTAAAACCCGAAATGTTTGTAAAAGCCAGTGCGCTTATTAAAAAACGATACGGACTTAAAGCTCTTTCATTCGATAAAACAAAAGATGTAATGCCTTATGTAGATAAGATGTTCGATCTTTTTAATGCATCCTATGAAAAACTGTCCTCTTTTGTTACTATATCTGACATTCAAAAAGAATATTTCAAGAAAAAATATATTAGCTTTATTAATCCTGAATATATAAAGTTTGTAGAAGACGAGAACCATAACCTGATAGCTTTTAGTATCGTTATGCCGTCGTTCTCTGAGGCTCTTAAAAAAGCGAACGGTAAACTATTCCCTTTTGGTTTTATACATCTTTTAAAAGCAAGGAAAACAAATAAAGATGTAGTATTTTATCTTATTGGTATCCATCCGGAATACCAAAACAAAGGTGTTACTGCGATAATTTTTGAAGAATATTATAATACGTTTACAGAAAACGGTATTATAAATTGCTTTAGAACACCCGAACTGGCAGATAATCACGCCATACATAATATATGGAAACACTTTGATCCTGTTGCCCACAAACGCAGAAGAACGTACAAAAAAGATCTCTAGTATATTATTTAAAATAATGAAAACATAAAAAAATCCCGACTGTAATTTACATTCGGGATTTTTTATAAGCATATATTTAAAGATTACACTGCAGACACGTCAACTGTAGTTTGCTCAGCAATCTTTTTATAAGTACCATTTTCAAGTTTTACACGTATTGCTTCATAAGCACTAAGTGTCTCATTAATATCTTCTATAGTATGAGTAGCTGTAGGTATCATTCTTAAAAGGATAATTCCTTTTGGAATAACAGGATACACAACAATAGAAAGGAAAACACTGTAGTTCTCTCTAAGGTCATTAACCATCACCATAGCTTCAGGAATGCTTCCTTCAAGGTAAACAGGCGTAACACAAGTATTAGTATCACCAATATTAAACCCTCTATCTTTAAGTCCGTTTTGCAATGCATTAACATTTTCCCACAGTTTTGCTTTAAGCTCTGGCATTGTTCTTAGCATTTCAAGGCGTTTTAAGGCACCTAATACTAACATCATTGGCAATGCTTTAGCAAACATTTGCGAGCGTAAGTTATATTTAAGGAAATCGATAATATCTTTATCTGCAGCTACAAAAGCACCTATGCTTGCCATAGATTTTGCAAAAGTAGAGAAATACACATCGATACCATCCTGACAACCTTGCTCCTCACCTGCTCCGGCTCCTGTTTTACCAAGAGTACCAAAACCATGAGCATCATCTACCAATAACCTAAAGTTATATTTTTCTTTAAGAGCAACTATTTCTTTAAGTTTCCCTTGTTGTCCTCTCATACCAAAAACACCTTCTGTAATAACCAAAATACCACCACCGGTAGTTTCAGCCATATTTACAGCACGTTCAAGGTTTTTCTCAAGGCTTTCTATATCGTTATGCTTATAGGTAAAACGTTTACCCATATGAAGGCGAACACCATCTATAATACAAGCATGAGAATCTACATCGTATACAATTATATCATTTTTAGAAACCAGTGCATCAATAATAGACACCATTCCCTGGTAACCAAAATTTAAAAGGTAAGCCGACTCTTTTTGTACAAAAGATGCCAGTTCTTTTTCCAACTGCTCATGTTTGGTCGTATGACCACTCATCATCCTTGCTCCCATTGGGTAAGCAGCACCATATTCAGCAGCAGCCTCAGCATCAACTTTTCTTACTTCCGGATGATTTGCTAAACCTAAATAATCATTAATACTCCAGTTAATTACCTCTTTACCATGAAACTGCATCCTGTTAGATAACGGGCCTTCCAGCTTAGGAAAAACATAATACCCTTCGGCTTGAGAAGCCCACATTCCTAATGGGCCTTTATTTTTTTGTATCCTTTCAAAAAGATCTTTTACCATAATTCTAGTTTTGTGTGCTTTAAAAAACGCACCAAAAGTAATTATTTAATCGCTCACATCATAATATTTTTACTTTCCATGTAATAAAAAAGTATGTTTTACGACTAATCAGCCAAATGGTATAATTAAGCAGGCGTACTACCACACTTCCGTATTTTTTTTTCGTTATTGAAGTGTTAAAAAGAAAACCATTAAAAAAAAATTTATAGTTTTACCGATCAATTAACAAACCAAAACAATCAAAAAAAATGGACGCACAAAAAGTAGACATGTACTTAATGAGCAATGCAAAGTATTTTCAGGCACAACACCTAAACTTTGTTCGCGAAAAACTTCTTGCAGCAGATGAGTCAAAATGGATGATGATCCAGGCAGCAGAATTAAAAGACCCAACAACTATTATTATTGTATCAATCTTAGCTGGTGGTTTAGGTATCGACCGTTTTTTAATTGGTGATACAGGGCTTGGAGTAGCAAAACTACTTACTTGCGGAGGATTAGGTGTATGGACTATCGTAGACTGGTTCCTTATCATGGATCTTACCCGTCAAAAAAACATGGAAAAATTACAGGCATTCCTATAATATAACATGACAAGAAACAGGCTATACCTGATTTTAAGTTTAGGAATATTAGCCGGATACGGCTGGGTTTCATGGTTTTTATATCACGGAATACCCGATAATAACTTTACCCCTTGTATATTTAAAAACGTAACCGGTATAGCCTGCCCTTCTTGTGGCAGTACACGTTCTGTACTTTTATTATCCCATGGTAATTTTACAGATGCTCTATTACTTAACCCTCTTGGGGTATTTATGGCTGCCATAATGCTAATTGCTCCTTTTTGGCTTTTATATGATGTTATCTTAAAAAAAGATACTTTATATACGAGTTACAAAAAATTTGAAAAAATAGTACAAATAAAATGGGTAGCCATTACCCTCATCATTTTAATACTTATAAATTGGGCATGGAATATACAGAAGGGACTATAAAAGATATTGACACTAAAAAAAATACACAGGAAATTATTTATCCAAACGAATACGAACAGGCATCCAAAAGTTATCTGATGGCTGTAGTAGCTGTTATTGCCGGACTACCATTTCCTATTATAAATTTATTTGCTGCTGCAGGATATTATCTCGCCCATAGAAAATCATCTTATTTTGTACGTTGGCATTGTATACAGTCTGCTATTGGTCAAGCACTGCTTATCCCCTTTAATAGTGTAGCTGTTGCCTGGACATTAGGTGTTATTTTTGGAGGAAGAGGACTTTTTGGTCTTGCAGAAATTCCGCGAAGATACTTTACCAATACCGCAACACCTTTTGAAGATTATAGTGGAGTAACAATGTACTATATTCTTTATATCACCTTTATAGTACTTTTAAATGTTACCGAATTCATTATTGTTATTTACACTTCTAGCAGAGTAAAAAAAGGTGAAAACGTACGTTGGTTTGGGATTGCCCAACTTACAGATAAACTTTGTAGTAAAGAAGATCGTAACCCGTATAAAATATAACTATGAAGCTTGTTTTTGCCTCAAACAACAAAAATAAAATACTCGAAATTAAGCACCAGCTTCCACAGGATATAGAATTACTAAGCCTGGAAGATATCGGATGCCATGAAGACATTCCCGAAACTGCCGATACCATTGAAGGTAATGCTATACTTAAAGCAGATTATGTAACCGAAAATTATGGTTACGATTGTTTTGCAGACGATACTGGACTGGAAGTTGACGCTTTAAATGGAGCACCTGGCGTATATTCTGCACGTTATGCTGGCGAACAGAAAAGCGCTGAAGACAATATGGATAAGCTGTTAACAGCACTTGACGGCAATTCAAACCGTAATGCACGCTTTAAAACTGTTATAGCACTAAACCTTAAAGGAAAACAACAGTTATTTACCGGAATTGTAGACGGATTTATTACTACCGAAAAAATCGGAGATAAAGGTTTTGGATACGATCCTATATTTAAACCAGCAGGATTAAATACAACTTTTGCACAACTTTCACTTGACGAAAAGGCACAACTTAGCCATCGCGGGAGAGCTGTAAGTCAGCTTACAGACTTCTTGAAAATGTAACTTTCTGATTTTCAATTTATTCTTTTAAAATAAAACAAAGCCTAACATTAGCATATCTCGCTAATTAACAGTACCTTTGCACCTATTTTAAAAATATATATGAATAAATTTGAACAATTAGGATTGAATGAATCGCTTCTGAAGGCGATAACCGATCTAGGATTTGAGAATCCGTCAGAAGTACAGGAAAAAGCGATTCCCCTATTATTGGAAAAAGACACAGATATAGTAGCGTTAGCCCAGACGGGTACAGGGAAAACCGCTGCTTTTGGTTTTCCGCTTATCCAGAAAATAGATCCTGAAAACAGGAACACACAAGCATTAATTTTATCACCAACACGTGAGCTTTGCTTGCAAATTACAAACGAAATCAAGCTTTACTCTAAATACATTAAAGGTATTAATACCGTTGCTGTATATGGTGGAGCTAGTATTACAGAACAAGCCAGAGAAATTAAGCGTGGCGCACAAATTATCGTAGCTACTCCAGGAAGGATGCAGGATATGATTAACCGTGGCCTTGTAAACGTATCTAAAATTGATTTCTGTATTCTTGATGAAGCAGACGAAATGCTTAACATGGGATTCTATGATGATATCGTAAACATATTATCTACATCTCCAGACGACAAAAGCACATGGTTATTCTCTGCTACTATGCCACAGGAAGTTGCAAGAATAGCTAAAGAATTCATGAGAAAACCACTTGAAATTACAGTGGGTCATAAAAACTCAGGATCTTCTACGGTATCTCACGAATTTTACCTTGTAAATGCGCGTGACCGTTACGAAGCACTTAAGCGTTTAGCAGATGCTAACCCGGACATTTTCTCGGTTGTATTTTGTCGTACAAAAAGAGATACCCAGGCAGTTGCCGAAAAACTTATCGAAGACGGATACAATGCAGCAGCACTTCACGGTGACCTTTCTCAGGCACAACGTGACTCTGTAATGAAATCATTCCGTAACAGACAGATACAGATGCTTGTAGCAACAGACGTTGCAGCAAGGGGTATTGACGTAGACAGCATTACTCACGTAGTAAACTACCAGTTACCTGACGAAATAGAAACGTATAACCACCGTAGTGGCCGTACAGGTCGTGCAGGTAAATTAGGCACTTCTATCGTTATTATCACGAAAAGTGAATTACGTAAAATATCTGCTATTGAAAGGATAATCCAACAGAAATTCCAGGAAAAAACAATCCCTTCAGGAATGGAAATCTGTGAAATACAGTTGTTCCACTTAGCAAACAGAATAAAAGATGTTGAAGTTGAGCACGAAATCGATTCTTACCTTCCTGCTATTTACGAAGTGATGAAAGATCTTTCTAAAGAAGAGCTTATCAAGAAAATGGTATCGGTAGAATTTAACAGATTCATCAACTACTACAAGAAAAACAGAGATTTATCTGCTCAATCTGCAGGATCTGACAGACGTGAAAGCTCTCCAAGAGAAGGCGGAAGCGATGGCGGTGCAGTTCGTTACTTCGTGAACATTGGTTCAAGAGATAACTTTGACTGGATGAGCCTTAAAGATTTCCTTCGCGACACACTTAGTTTAGGTCGTGACGATGTATTTAAAGTGGATGTAAAAGAAGGTTTCTCTTTCTTTAATACTGAGCCTGAGCATACAGAACGCGTTCTTGAGGTGCTAAACAGCTTCCAGATGGAAGGCAGAAGGATTAATGTTGAGATCTCTCAAAACAACGGTAACGACAGAAACAGTGGCCGTAGAGACCACAATGGAAGAAGTGGTGGCGGTGGTTTTGGAAGAAGCAACGATAGTAGAGGTCCAAGAAACAACGACAGAGCTCCAAGAAGCGGAAGCGGTGGTGGTGAAAGAAGAGGAGAATCTTTTAGCGGTGGAAGAAGCGGTGACAGGAATACAAGCCCAGGCGGACGCCCACCAAGAAGGACTGATTCTTCGGCTCCTAGAGAGAGAAGACCAAGAAGAAGCTAAAAATTATTTTATATAATTTTATACTAACTACAAAATATCCCGTTTGTTTATTACTTTTACAACACATAAACAGTCAATGAGATATTTTGTAGTTTTTTTATTTTCTTTAATTTCCCTTCATACTTTTGCTCAAGACACGCAAACTCTTGAAAAAATTTCGGGTATAATAGTAAACGAGGCTACGTTACAACCTGTATCAGGTGTAAACGTAATTAATATTAACCGTGTTAAGGGAACAATAACAGATGTTCGTGGTAACTTTACTATAGAAGCTGCCGCAAATGATACCCTACACCTTTCTATCATTGGTTATCAATCCATCAAAGTGCGTGTTGCCAATGACTGGATAAAATACAAAAATGTTACCAAAATCCCGCTTACAGAAAGAGCTTATACACTTGAAGAAGTTGTAATAAGCAAATACAATCTTACGGGATACCTGCAAATAGATTCTAAACTTGCTCCTATTAAGGAAAACTACCGTTATAGCATATCTGGACTATCTCAGGGCTACGAAGCTGGGGAAAACTCTCCAAATGCTTTTAAAAAGGTATTAAGCTCAATATTTAATCCCGCAGATTTACTCCATAATCTTTTCGGTAAAAAACCGGCAGAAATGCGCAGGTTAAAGGAAATGAAAAAGGATGATACGGTAAGAAATGCCCTTGCATCAAAATTTGATAGGGAAACACTTGCAGCATTATTAGGCGTAACTAAAGATGAGATAGCCGATATTTTGGAACGTTGTAACTATTCGGAAGCATTTATCAAAACAGCAAATGACCTCCAGATAATGGATGCTATTAGTGGCTGTTACGAAGAATACAAAGCAACGAACAGAAAGAAGTAATTTTACATCTGACCAGAATTTTCTAAATATCTTTGCGTGATATAATCAATATCTTTAATTGATTTTCGAGCCCAGTCAATACGCTTTTCCAGTATTTCTTCCTCGCTAAGCTGCCATTTAACATCAGATCTTCTTAATCGACTTGTAAGGTTTTGTATAATAATAGCCGCAGATGACGATATATTAAGGCTTTCTGTAAATCCGCACATAGGTACTTTTAAAAAACCATCAGCCTGGCTCAATACTTCTTCAGATAATCCCGATCTTTCCGTTCCAAAAAACAAAGCCGCGGGTTGTGTAATATCAAAATCTTCCATAAAGCAGGAATCCTCGTGGGGTGAAGTAGCAATGATCCTATACCCTCTTGATTTAAGATTTTCAATACAAGTATTCACACTATTATAACGCTCTACATCTACCCATTTTTGGGCGCCCATAGCTATTTCTTTATCAATGGATTTCCCATACTTCTCTTCGACAACATTAAGCTCCTGAATCCCAAAAACCTCGCAGGTACGCATTACTGCACTAGTATTATGAAGTTGGAAGATATCTTCCATAGCTACTGTAAAGTGGCGGGTACGCTGTGACAGGATATTCAAAAATTTCTCTTTTCGATTCTCTGTTATAATAGTTTCAAGGTAATTAAGATACTGTATATCGGTATTTTTCATTTAAGAACACTCTTGTTAAAAATCTTTTATTATATTCGAAGGACTAAATCCAACCCATGACCCAGGAAGAATTACTACAGCAAATCTACAAAAAAGACGGGAAAGCATTCACTACCCTCTATGACATGTATTCCAAAAGTCTCTACGGAGTAATTTTTACACTTCTGAAAGATAAAGAAGAAAGCGAAGACATACTGCAGGAAGTATTTGTGAAAATATGGAAAAACATCGATTCGTATAACGAAAGTAAAGGACGGTTTTACACCTGGATACTTAACATTGCCCGCAATTCGTCTATAGACAGGCTTCGTTCTAAAAGCCACAATAACAGTTTAAAAAACCTATCGTCAGACAATTTCGTACATATACTTGATTATAATACAAGTGCAACTAACAAAATAGATGCTATTGGTATTAAAGAGTTTATTAAGAAGTTGAAACCAAAATGTATCCGCCTTATAGATCTTCTTTTCTTTAAAGGATATACACAACAGGAAGCATCGGATGAGCTTGAAATACCGTTAGGCACTGTAAAAACACAAAACAGAAATTGCATTAACGAATTGAGAACCATTTTACAAGTACAATGAACATGAGAGAATATATAGAATCGGGAATACTTGAACTTTACGTTTTTGGACTTCTTACCGAAGCCGAGAATAACGAGGTAAAGGAAATGGCCGATAAACACGAAGAAGTGCAGAAAGAGATACTTTCTATAGAGAAAGCAGTTATTAATCTGTCCTACAGTATTGCTCCACATCTTTCGGCGGAGAACTATCAGAAGATACGCAACATATTAATCGAAAAACATGGTGGCGTTATTCCGCTTGAACCACGCAAAAGAAGCATCGCACCATATATTGGCTGGGCTGCAGCTGCAGTACTATTACTTGGAATCGGAATCCAGTACACTCAATACAACAAAGTACAGGATGAAGTACAGGCCATATCTGCAGAGCGCGCTAAGTTTCAGTCCATGTTAGCCGATTTACAGGTTAAGAAAACCGAAGATGAAAAAGCATTGGCTATAGTAAGAGATAAATACAGTACCGTTATACAACTGGCAGGACAACAGGTTTCGCCTGATTCTTATGCTAAAGTATATGTAAACAGTAATAAAAAGGAAATTTATGTGGATATGGCAGGTTTACCTGAGCCTCCTGAAGGTAAAGTTTACCAGATATGGGCTTTAAAGCTTGATCCGCTTACGCCAACAAGCATAGGTGTTATTGATAACAAAAATGCCAACAATGGTATTTTACAGGTACAAAACTACGACGAAGCACAGGCCTTTGGTATAACACTTGAGCCTGCCGGCGGTAGCCCTACCCCTACACTTGAACAATTATATACTTTAGGTAAAGTATAAGCAGCCTATGAAGAAAAAACTAGTCATACTCTCCGGAGCTGGTATTAGTGCCGAAAGCGGTATTAAAACGTTTCGCGATGCCGGAGGGTTATGGGAAGGCCACAACGTAATGGATGTGGCCTCCCCGGAAGGCTGGAATAAAAACATGGCATTGGTGCTTGATTTTTACAATCAACGCAGAAGGCAGCTTTTTGAGGTAGAACCGAACAATGCACATACAATAGCCGCAGAGCTCGAAGCTTACTTTGATATTACCATCGTTACCCAAAATGTAGACGATCTGCATGAACGTGCAGGAAGCTCTAATGTACTTCATCTTCACGGTGAACTGCTTAAAGCGCGTAGTGTACTCAATGATCAGGGTATTATCGAATGCAAAGGCGATATTAATCCGGGAGATCTACATCCGGACGGATATCAGTTACGCCCCCATATCGTATGGTTTGGCGAAACTGTACCTGCTATTCCAGATGCTATTGATATTGTAGAAGAAGCCGATTATCTTATAATAATAGGTACCTCGATGCAGGTTTACCCAGCAGCCGCACTTATTGATTATGCAAAACCCAATACGCCTATTTATTACATCGATCCTAACCCAGCTTCTATACCAAACATTAGGAATCCTTTGGAAGTATTTCAGCTTTCTGCATCGGCAGGAATGGAGATTATCAAAGTAAAATTAATAGATGCCGGATAGTACACGTATTAATCAGGCCACTTAAATTCTTTCTTAATCTTCTTTAACCAAACAATATCCTTAATAGGGATCGGCTCACTATTCTTTCGGAATTGTTCGGGAATCTCATCTATTGTATAAGAGTCAAAAACCTGCATTCCATAATGCTGGTAATGGTAAAAATCATAGTTCTCAAACAGGACATTCGTAATTTCATATTTAAGATAAGATGTTTTTATATACGGGAACAATAACTCCCATGTATGCTCCATATTATCCTTAAATTGGAAATTATGGATCAGCGTGCTTTCATAACCATTTTGCAGTACGGCAAAATTCTTTTCGTTAGCAAATATTTTTCTTTTGGTTGCAATTGCTGTTAGAGGCTCTATATTCTTTAGATGATAGGTGCTCAAAAGATTTTTTATCTCTTGCTGCTGAAGGGTATCAAGTCCGGGAACATTAAGCACATTCATAGCAAAAGCGGTTAGCGATTGATCTTTTTCATTTATAGTATTGAGTTTTCTCAACTCTATCTGTTTATCAAAATTTTTATCCAGCCATATCGTGTGATTCTTAAGATACATTGCCTTAAACCACGCCGATAAGCTACCGCTCATAATTGCCGTAAAATAGTTTTCACTTTCACGCAAATAAGCCACATCAAAACCGTGATCTTTAACAAGGATTGCTATTTCCTGTTTAAAAAAATCAAAATCATTATGCTCATAAGCTGCTTCGAGCAAACGCTTTTTTAAATTAGTTTCATAGCCATATTGCTTTTCCAACTTAATGATGATAGACTTCACTTTTAAATAATCTGCTTTTTGACGTATAAGATCTGTATTTAATATACTTTGCACTGAATCTTTAATCACGATATCGCGCGCATTTTGGGCATTGCCATTTACATTAAACAGGCATACTATGACTATGGCAATAATTATTTTGATTGGTTGTAGAGTACTGCTAGACATTTTAACATACTTTTTGATTGATATAAGCAATATACTTCAAGTTTTACTAATAATTTACTCCCGTCGGCTTTTAAAAATTGCCTTAAAACCCTATATTTGCGGATATACCCATTTTTAGTAATTATAACAATGCAAAATCTATCTGAACTGAATGCTATATCACCTATTGACGGAAGATATAGGAGTAAAACTGTAGCATTATCAGGCTATTTTTCTGAAGAAGCCCTGATAAAATACCGCGTACTTGTGGAAATTGAATATTTTATAGCATTATGCGAACTGCCATTACCTCAGCTTGCCAATGTAGACAAGAACACCTTTGGCCCACTGCGTGATCTTTATAAAAACTTTTCCAGTGAAGATGCACTTCAGATAAAAGAAATAGAGAAAACTACCAACCACGATGTAAAAGCCGTGGAGTACTTTATAAAAAACGGTTTTGAAAAACTTGGACTGGATGATTTTAAAGAATTTATCCATTTTGGATTAACTTCTCAGGACATCAACAATACAGCTATACCGCTTTCTACAAAAGAAGCGTTTGAAAATGTATACCTGCCATCACTTATTGGCCTTATAGCCAAATTAAAAGAGCTTAGTACCGAATGGGCAGATATTCCAATGCTGGCACGTACTCACGGTCAGCCTGCATCGCCTACCCGTTTAGGAAAAGAAATACTTGTATTTGTAGAACGTCTGGAAGAGCAATTAAGGTTGTTATTCAATGTTCCTTTTGCTGCCAAATTTGGCGGAGCTACCGGAAACTTTAATGCCCACTTTGTAGCGTATCCAAAAACCGACTGGAGACAGTTTGGTAATGACTTTGTTGAAGGTACATTAGGATTAAAACATTCGTTCCCAACAACGCAAATTGAGCATTATGACCATTTTGCAGCCTTTTTTGATGCTTTAAAACGTATCAATACTATCCTTATCGACCTTGACAGGGATATATGGACGTATGTATCTATGGATTACTTTAAACAAAAAATAAAGGCCGGAGAAATAGGATCATCAGCCATGCCTCATAAAGTTAACCCAATCGATTTTGAAAACTCCGAAGGTAACTTAGGCATTGCTAATGCTATTTTTGAACATCTTTCTGCTAAATTACCATTATCAAGATTACAGCGTGACCTTACCGATAGTACTGTTTTAAGAAACATCGGAGTACCAATGGGTCATACACTTATTGCATTTGAAGCTACTTTAAAAGGGCTTAACAAGCTATTGTTAAACGCCGATAAGTTTGCTGAAGACCTGGAAAAGAACTGGGCTGTCGTAGCTGAAGCAATTCAGACAATACTGCGCCGTGAAAGCTATCCAAATCCTTACGAGGCACTTAAAGACCTTACAAGGACCAACCAAATTATTGATAAAAACGCCATACATACCTTTATTGGAAACCTTAGTGTAAGCGACGAAATAAAAGCCGAATTACTACAAATTACACCTGGAAACTATTTAGGAATCTCACCCCATTAAATTTAATATATGCTAGAAAATACCATAGCTGCCGCAGAAACTACTCACCATCTATATCCCCTTATTGGCGATTTAGGATTAATTTTGATGACAGCAGGTGTTGCTGTGTTATTATTTAAAAAAATAAAACAGCCACTGGTATTAGGTTATTTAATAGCCGGATTTTTAGCGGGACCACATTTTTATTTATTCCCTACAGTAAAAGACATCCATAACGTGGAAGTTTGGGCAGAAATAGGTGTTATCATACTCCTATTCAGCCTTGGGCTCGAATTCAGTTTTAAGAAACTTATGAAAGTCGGCGGTTCTGCATCCATTACCGCCGCCATTCAAATTGCCTCCATGATCGGATTAGGTTACTTAACCGGTCAGTTATTAGGATGGTCGCAACTCGACAGTATATTTTTAGGAGCCATACTCTCTGTATCCTCTACTACCATTATCATACGGGCATTTGAAGAACTGGGCGTAAAAAGCCAAAAGTTTGCCCGAATTGTATTTGGTGCCCTTATTGTCGAAGATATTGTTGCCATTTTACTCCTTGTACTTCTTACAACCATATCTGTAAGTCAGCAGTTTTCGGGTATTGAACTTATGCAGTCTGCCGTAAAACTGGTATTCTTCCTTATATTATGGTTTATTGCGGGTATATTCTTTGTTCCTACTTTCCTCCGAAAAGCAAAAAACCTGCTTAACGACGAAACAATGCTTATTGTAGCATTAGCAATGTGCTTAATGATGGTTATGCTGGCAAGTGCAGCAGGATTCTCTCCTGCTCTTGGTGCTTTCATCATGGGATCAATCATTGCCGAAACCACTAAGGCAGAACGTATTGAGCATTTGGTAAAACCCGTAAAAGATCTATTTGGCGCAGTCTTCTTTGTTTCAGTAGGTATGCTTATTAACCCACAAACCCTTGCAGAATACTGGCTACCGGTTCTTATAATCACATTGGTTACCATTTTCGGAAAAACATTGTCAACAACAGTGGGTGCATTGGTATCTGGACAGCCTTTAAAGCAATCGGTACAGGCAGGTATGAGCTTAGCTCAAATTGGTGAATTTTCATTTATCATAGCTACTCTGGGTATGACATTAAGTGTAACCAGCAAGTTTCTTTACCCTATAGTAGTAGCCGTATCGGCAATAACAACCTTTACAACGCCTTTCCTTATAAAATCATCTCCTAAGCTATATAATCTTTTGGAAAGAATACTTCCTGAAAAAGTCCTTAAAAGGATAGAAGATTACAGCTATAGTGCTCAAACCATAAAATCGGAAAGCAACTGGAAAATATTTTTAAAAGCAAATATTACTCAGATTATAATCCATTCTGTAATTATTCTGGGCGTTATCATACTAACCTCTAAATTCATTATCCCGGAATCGTCAGATTCACAATGGGATAGAATACTTATAACAGTTGTTATGTTCATTGTACTGGCACCATTTTTATGGGCATTGGCTCTGCGAAGAGTTGCCATAAAAGCAATGGACGAAATTAAACGAAACAGCAAGTACAAAGGTCCGGTTACATTGATATTATTCATAAGAATATGCCTTACGCTTTTCTATTTAGGATTATTACTCAATAGCTTCCTGTCGCCATTCATTGCCCTGGGTGCTCTTGTAATTTTAGTTGGCGGTGGAATCTTGTTTCCTAAAAAGCTTCAAAAGGTATATTACTATCTGGAAAATCACTTTATAAGAAATCTTAACAGCAGAGAAATATCCGAAAGGCTTCGTAGAAGAAGCGAACTTACCCCTTGGGATGGACATATGGCCATTTTTGAAGTGCCATCAGAATCTGAAATGGTTGGAAAAAAACTAAGTGAATTACGACTGAGGGAAGATATGGGTGTTAATATTGCCATAATAAAACGCGGCGAAAAGATGATAAATGTACCTTCGCGAAACGAAATCATTTATCCGAAAGACACTTTATATATAATTGGTACTGATGAGCAGATACTTGTTTTTGAAAGTTATCTTGAAAAAAGCAGGTCGGTTAATGATACGAAAGCAGGAGAAGTTGTGCTTCAAAAAATACAGCTTACCACTGAAGATTTTGCTGGTAAAAGCATTCGCGATGCACAATTAAGAGAAAAAACGAACGGGCTTGTAGTAGGTATAGAACGTAGCAATGAAAGGATATTAAATCCTGATTCGGATTTTATACTAAAGAAAAACGATACTATATGGCTTGTTGGTGATAAGCAATTGATTAGTCAATATTGTAAACTATGCTAAAAAATGTATGCCAAACAAAATACTGATTTTATTTGCGCACCCGCTGTTTGAAAAATCCAATGCAAATAATGCTTTGGTTTCAAATATTCCTGATTCGCCTAATATAACATTTCATGACTTATACCAGGAATACCCTGAATTTGACATCGACATGAAAAGGGAACAGGAACTCCTGATACTGCATGATATAATCATTTGGCACCATCCAATGTACTGGTACAGCTGCCCTCCACTTTTAAAACAATGGATCGACATTGTATTAGAACACGGTTGGGCATATGGTAAAGAGGGTTTTGCTCTTAAAAATAAAATTTTATTACAGGCAATAACCACTGGCGGCCGGAAAGAAAATTACTCGTCTACCGGACGTGATAAATTTAGCATCCCACAATTACTGGTACCTTTTAGTCAGACGGTAAAAAAGTGTAATATGACCTACCTTCCTCCTTTTGTAGTTCACGGAACACACTCAATGGATGAGAAAGACTACAATGAAAATGCAAAGCTATTTGGTCAGATGCTCGAATATTTAGAGCATAAAGAACTAGATGTTTCAGAATTAAGCAGTTTTGAATACTTTAACGATTGGTTTACAACTAAACTAGGCTAATATGGAAGACAATTTTTTCTTTCAGGCAATCATTTACCTCGCTGCTGCTGTAGTATGTGTACCTATTGCCAAAAAACTTGGGCTAAGTTCTGTGCTAGGCTATTTATTTGCCGGGATTCTAATAGGCCCATACGTTTTGGGATTCATTGGACAGGAAGGCCAGGATATAATGCACTTTGCCGAATTTGGTGTTGTTATGATGTTGTTCCTCATTGGCCTTGAGATCGACCCCAAGAAGTTTTGGAAAATGAGACGGTTTATTGTTGGGATGGGATCCCTACAAGTGGTTTTAACAACATTAATTCTATTCATAGCCTGCTCCATAGTATTGCGATGGGAATGGCGAACCACCTTAACCATTGCCCTTGCCTTATCAGTATCCTCTACAGCTATTGTTTTACAGACATTAAAAGAAAAAGGATTAACGCAAACCTCGATGGGGCGTTCGGCTTTTGCTGTACTTCTTTTTCAGGATATAGCAGTTATTCCTATACTGGCATTTTTACCGCTTATAGCAGGAGGAAGTGTTAGTAACGAAGAATTACATGCCTCGTTTATATCAGATCTTGATGGTTGGCTGCAAACACTTATTGTTTTTGGTGCCATTATTTCAGTTTATATTGCAGGAAGGTTTATTATAGTTCCACTATTACATATAGTTGCTAAAACCAGGCTGCAGGAGCTTTTTACAGCCTCTGCACTATTATTGGTCATGGGCGTATCCTATATGATGCAAATGGTAGGGTTAAGCCCTGCTCTTGGTGCATTCCTTGCAGGAGTCGTATTAGCCAATAGTGAATTTAGGCACGAGCTGGAAGGTGATATCGCTCCTTTTAAAGGATTACTCTTAGGATTGTTCTTTATTGGTGTGGGTGCCTCAATTAACTTCCGACTTATAATCGCCGATCCTATTTTTATCATTGTATTCTCTACCATTTTTAACGGTATAAAATTCTTTGTGCTTTTAGTTGTTGGAAAAATATACAAGAAAAGTCCCGACCAAAATCTGCTCTTTGCTTTTGCCTTAAGCCAGGCAGGAGAATTTGGCTTTGTAATACTCGGCTTTGCCATACAGCTCAACTTATTGCCCACAATGCTTGCCAATCAAATGATGGCTGTTATTGCCATTAGTATGATTGGAACTCCTTTCTTACTACTTATTAACGAGAAGTGGATCGATCCTTTCTTTGGCGTAAAAGAAAAACAGAATAAAAATAAATACGATACAATCGACGAGAAAAATGATGTGATCATTGCCGGATTTGGAAACTTTGGCAGTACTATAGGTCGATTATTAAAAACCAATGGTATTCCTGCAACGGTACTCGACATGGATTCTGACAGAGTAGATTCGCTTCGTAAAATGGGATTTAAAGTGTATTATGGAGATGCTTCACGATTAGAGCTTTTAAAAGCAGCAGGCTGCGAAGATGCCAAGCTTTTTATTGCTGCCATTGATAACCCTGAAGTAAACCTGGCTGTGGTTGAAATGATCAAAAAACATTTCCCTCACTTAAAAGTACTTGCCCGTGCACGAAACAGAAGTGATGCTTTTGAATTAGTAGATATGGGTGTAAACGATTTTTACAGGGAAAATATGTATAGTGCTGTACATTTAGGTGTTGATGCCCTTGTGGAACTTGGCCACAGAAGATACACTGCAACCCGCCAGGGACAGCGTTTTATTAAATATGACGAACAATCCATTTTCAGGCTAGCCAAAAAACGTCACGATAAAAAAGCTTTCCTTATGACCTCTATGGAGGAAATTGAGCTTCAGGAACAATTATTACGAAATGACCTGTATGCTCAGCTTGGTGCTAACGACCATGCCTGGGAAAGCGTAGACATTAAGAAAGAAGATGAAGAAGAGTCGTAAATAAGAAAATATTATACAAACGAAAAAGGCCTAAAACATAGATGAACTATATTTTAGGCCTTTTTTATATTATCTAAAGAATTACCTTGAATAGTTAGGCGCCTCTTTAGTGATAGTTACATTGTGAGGGTGGCTTTCTGATATACCACTTGAAGTGATACGTACAAAACGTCCAGTTTCTTGTAGTGTAGGAATATCTTTAGATCCGCAATACCCCATACCGGCACGAAGTCCGCCAATAAACTGTAGCATACTTTCGAAAAGCTCTCCTTTGTATGGTACACGGCCTACGATACCTTCCGGTACAAGTTTTTTAACATCATCTTCTACATCCTGGAAATAACGATCTTTAGAGCCTTCTTTCATTGCCTCTACAGATCCCATTCCTCTGTATGATTTAAATTTCCTTCCTTCAAATATTATAGTCTCGCCTGGAGATTCTTTAGTACCTGCAAGTAATGATCCTAACATTACACAATCTGCTCCTGCAGCAAGTGCTTTAGGAATATCACCTGTGTAACGGATACCACCATCTGCAATAACAGGAACCCCAGTACCTTTAAGTGCAGCAGCAACCTCTAAAACAGCAGAAAATTGTGGAAAACCTACACCTGCAACTACACGTGTAGTACAGATTGATCCAGGGCCGATACCAACCTTAACAGCATCTGCACCATTTTGAGCAAGGTATAATGCAGCCTCTGGCGTAGCAATATTACCTACTACAACATCAAGATTCGGGAATTTTGCTTTTACTTCTTTCAATACACTAACCACACCTTTAGTATGACCATGAGCCGTATCAATAATTACCGCATCTACACCTGCATTTACAAGTGCTTCGGCTCTTTGTACAGCATCAGCAGTAACACCAAGGGCAGCAGCAACACGCAGTCTTCCGAAACGGTCCTTATTAGCAATAGGTTTTTGGGTAAGTTTAGTTATATCCCTGAAAGTGATCAGGCCAACCAATTTGTAATCGCTGTTTACAACAGGTAGTTTTTCAATTTTATTTTTTTGTAGTATGCCTTCAGCTACTTCAAGTGTAGTTCCTTCTCCGGCAGTTACTAAATTTTCTACAGTCATAACTTCAAGGATAGAACGGCTGTTTTCTTTTTCAAAGCGAAGATCACGGTTAGTAACAATCCCTTTAAGAATACCGTCTGCATCCACTACCGGGATACCACCAATGCTATACTCACGCATAACACTTTTTGCATCACCAACGTTTGCTGTTAATGGAAGCGTAACCGGGTCTATGATCATACCAGATTCAGCTCTTTTTACTTTACGAACCTCAGCAGCCTGTTGTTCGATCGTCATGTTTTTATGTAGTACACCTATACCGCCTTCACGAGCCATAGCAATAGCCATTGCGCTTTCTGTAACCGTATCCATAGCTGCAGAAACAATAGGAACGTTTAGTGTTATGTTTTTTGAAAATTTAGACTGGATGCTTACGTCGCGTGGTAGTACTTCAGAGTAGTTGGGAACTAATAAAACATCATCATAGGTTAAGCCCTCGCCGATGATTTTAGTTGTATGTGCTTTCATTGTTGCAATTTGTAGTTAAATTGCATGCAAATATAACACTTTTTAGCGAAATGTAATACTGTTAATTTTATAAAATAAAATTATTGCGCAATAAATTAAATCTATCGCTTAGTGAAATTCATTAAAAATCTTACTCGCTTCGTTGTAGGCACTCTCAAAGCTCATAGGGTTCATATTAGTATCTGTCTTTGCAGCAGTAAAATAAGACAGCATTCGTTCAGTTGGCATATTCCCGGTAAGATCATCTGTAGCCATTGGGCAGCCACCGAAACCTTGTATAGCACCATCAAAACGTTTACAACCGGCTTTGTAGGCAGCATCTATTTTTTCGAACCACTTATCCGGTGTAGTGTGTAAGTGCGCTCCAAACTCGATATTTGGATACTTAGGAATTAAATTAGAAAACAGGTAATCGATCACATCTGGAGTGGAACTTCCGACAGTGTCTGATAAAGAAAGTATTTTTACTCCCATAGAAGCCAGTTTTTCTGTCCACTCTCCTACTATATCAACATTCCAGGGATCACCATAAGGATTTCCGAAACCCATTGAAAGATAAGCTACCACCTCTTTATTAGCAGCATCGGCAATATTGAGTATCTCATCTAGTGTAATAAGAGATTCTGCAATGGTTTTGTGGGTATTACGCATTTGGAAATTCTCCGAGATAGAGAAAGGATATCCCAAATAGTGTATCTCTTTATGTTGTGTTGCTAATTGAGCGCCTTGTGTATTGGCAATAATAGCAAGTAATTTACTTTGTGTAGTGGAAAGATCAAGCCCTGCAAGCACTTCGGCAGTGTCCTGCATTTGAGGAATAGCCTTTGGCGATACAAAACTGCCAAAATCGATTGTATCATAGCCCACTCTTAAAATTGACTGGATAAAATCTATTTTTCTTTGAGTAGGGATAAAAGCTTTTATGCCTTGCATGGCATCCCTTGGGCATTCTATAATTTTAATCTTTTCCATAGAGGCTCAAAGATAATAAGAATTTGGCGTATTTCCGAAAACGTTTTTCCTGAGTTTCTCAGGTTCTAAGCTGCTTAGTACCTAAGACTCTAAAATTTTCTTATTAATATCTCTTATAAGCCCCGGACCTTCATAAATGAACCCGGTATACAACTGAATAAGGCTTGCTCCTGCTTCCAGTTTTTCAAGTGCATCTTCCGGTGTGTGAATCCCTCCCACTCCAATGATCGGGAAAGCATTATTACTTTTCTGAGACAAGAAACGTATTACTTCGGTAGAGCGTTTTGCAAGTGGCTTACCACTTAATCCGCCCATTTCAGATTTATTTTCAGATTGTAATCCCTCTCTCGAAATAGTTGTATTTGTAGCAATAACCCCCGCAATTCCGGTAGTTTTTACAATATCGATAATATCAAGAAGCTGCTCATCCGTTAAATCGGGAGCAATTTTTAATAGTATTGGTTTCTGTTTAGGTTTGGCTGCATTTTTATCCTGAAGTGTCTGCAACAATCGCGTTAAAGGTTCCTTGTCCTGAAGCTCACGAAGATTTGGCGTGTTTGGTGAACTAACGTTTACCACAAAATAGTCTACGTAATCATATAGCGCATCAAAACATATTTCATAATCGCTAACGGCATCTTCGTTAGGTGTTACCTTATTTTTACCAATATTACCACCTATAAGCACATGTCCTTTCCCTTTAGGATTCTTTTTAAGACGTTCTACCGCTTCCTGAACACCACCATTATTAAAACCCATTCGGTTAATAATAGCACTGTCTTCCCTTAAACGGAAAAGCCTTTTCTTAGGGTTTCCATCCTGAGGTTTTGGAGTAAGTGTACCGATCTCTATAAATCCAAATCCAAGATCAGACAATTCTTTATACAGTTTCGCATCCTTATCCATTCCTGCCGCAAGACCAACAGGGTTTTTGAACTTAAGCCCAAAAACTTCACGCTCTAAACGAGAATCATTTACTTCATATATCGACCTGAAAAGTACCGGAAAGCCCGGAATACTATTTAAAAATCGGATAGATGAAAAAGTAAAATGGTGGATTTTTTCCGGATCGTAACGGAATAATATTGGCCTGATGAGCGATTTGTACATAAACTGTGTGGTTTGGTTCTACAAATTTAATATTTAAACCGTAATTTAAAATTCTACCGACAATTAAATATAAAAAGTTATTAAATTTGAACAAAGCTTATACAATGGAAAACACAAACACCAGTATTTTAAAGGGAATTTTCATTGATCTTGTAAATAAATACTCTACAGACATATACAAGACGGAACAGCTTTGGCTCGAAATTGAAGAAAATTATTCATCCGAAGAGCGTTATTATCACAATCTGCAACACATACAAAATATGTATTCCGAACTGGAACTATGTAAACACCAACTATCTGACTGGGATACTATTTTGTTTTCATTGTTTTATCATGATATAATTTACATATCCACAGAAAAAGACAATGAAGAAAAAAGTGCAGAAAAAGCAGCACAAAGCCTTGCATTAATTAATTATCCTCAAATAAATATTACTACTTGCAAAACTCATATACTAGCCACTAAAACTCATAGTATTAGTACCGATAATGACACAAACCTCTTTACTGATGCAGATCTATCTATACTTGGCAGCGACTGGAATAATTACCATACTTATTCTAGGCGAGTAAGAAAAGAATATTCTATTTACCCTGACTTTTTATATAACCCGGGACGCAAAAAAGTAGTCGAACATTTTTTGGATATGGATTTTATATTCAAAACAAATTTCTTCAGGGATAAATATGAAGTACAAGCCAGGAAAAATCTATTAAAAGAGCTTAATGAACTCACGGCAAAATAAGCTTTACTACTGCTCTATAATTTCATTATTGTTTGATACAATTTATAGACTAAAAAATAAATAAATCGTAAATTTGTGCTTCATTACAAACTAAATTTAAAAGATGCAGCACATTATAGACCGTTTTATCAGTTATGTTACTGTTGATACCGAATCTGATCCAAACTCAGACACTACACCAAGTACAGCAAAACAATGGGATCTTGCCAACCAACTTGTTGAAGAACTTAAAAACATAGGACTTGACGATGTTACCATAGACGAGAATGCTTACATTATGGCAACTCTACCTTCTAACGTAGACCACGAAGTTCCGGTTATTGGTTTTGTTTCTCACTTTGATACTACTCCGGATTTTACAGGAGCAAACATAAAACCACAAATAGTACCTAACTATGATGGTAATGACATTATCCTGAACAAGGAATTAAATATCGTTCTTTCTCCAAACTACTTTAAAGATTTATTGCTGTATAAAGGTCAAACCCTTATTACTACAGATGGTACGACCCTTCTTGGTGCTGACGATAAAGCCGGTATTACAGAGATTGTAACTGCGATGGAATATTTAATCCAGCATCCGAAAATTAAACATGGTAAAATCCGTATTGGATTTACACCTGATGAAGAAATTGGCCGTGGCGCACATAAATTTGACGTAGCTAAATTTGGTGCTGAATGGGCATATACTATGGATGGCAGCCAGATAGGTGAATTAGAATACGAAAACTTTAATGCTGCGGGAGCTAAAATTACTTTTAAAGGAAAAAGCGTTCACCCGGGTTATGCCAAAGGCAAAATGATTAACTCTATGCTTATTGCCAATAAGTTTATCTCTAAACTTCCTAAGGAAGAAGTACCGGAGAAAACATCAGGTTATGAAGGATTCTTTCATGTTGTTGGTATAAACGGAAGTATTGAAGAAACTACGGTACAGCTTATTATTCGTGATCACGACCGTAAAAAATTCGAGAAAAGAAAAAAACTGGTACACAAAATCACTGAAAAAATAAACAGGAAATTTGCAAGACAGTTTGGCGAAGATATCGCCATTGCTGAAGTAAAAGATTCTTACTTTAATATGAAAGAAAAAGTAGAACCTGTTATGCATATAGTAGACATTGCAGAAAGAGCAATGAATGAATTAGGCATTAAACCACTTATAAAACCTATTCGTGGTGGTACAGATGGTTCACAATTGTCATATATGGGGCTTCCATGTCCTAATATTTTTGCAGGTGGACATAACTTCCACGGGAAATATGAATATGTTCCTGTAGAGAGCATGCAAAAAGCCATAGAAGTAATTGTAAAGATTGCCGAGCTTACCGCAGAGAAAAAATAAATGGAAAAAGAAAAGCACATTTGGGATAAGAGCAGCCAATGGGTAGATGAACTTGAAATACTTAAGTCCATCATTAATACCACCGAACTGGTTGAAACTACCAAATGGGGAGGTCCTGCCTATACCATAAACGGCAAGAACGTTTTGGGTATAGGCGGCTTCAAAAACTTTTTCACGATCTGGTTTTTTAAAGGTGTTTTTCTTAAAGATGAATCCGGTGTTCTTGTAAATGCTCAGGAAGGAACGACTAAGTCATTACGTCAATGGAGATTTACTTCTGCAGATGAAATTGACCGCAAAATGGTTTTGCAATACATTAACGAAGCAATAGCCAACGAAAAAGCAGGATTAGCCATAAAGCCCGAAAAGAAAACTTTTGCTATTCCTGAAGCATTACAAAAGGAACTTGATGTTTCATCAGAGCTTTCCGAAGCCTTCGCGAAATTCACTCCTTATAAACAAAAAGAATTTACGGAATTTGTAGGCAGTGCCAAACGTGAAGAAACAATGCTTACACGTTTAGAAAAAGTAAAAACCTTGATACTTGAAGGCATAGGGCTTAATGATAAGTACAGATCGTAATAGCAGTTCAAAAAAAATCCCCATCAAAATTGATGGGGATTTTTTATTATGCTTTATTAAGTTTCTGGCTAAGTTCAAGAGAAACCGAAGAACGCTCCATTTTAAGCTTTCCTGCCATTGTTTCCATAACTATAGAATCTTCAGTGATTTCAGCAATTTTTCCATGCATTCCACTTTTAGTAATAATTCTGTCGCCAACTTTTAAGTTTTTTTCAAACTCTTTTTCAAGTTTCGCTCTTTTTTGTTGTGGTTTAATCATTAAGAAATAAACTACCACAAACATTAATATTATTGGTAAAAACTGTGTTATCTGATCCATTGTGTTTTTTTATTATTTTACTTGTACTGGTGTTAATCCCATACCCCCACCTGCTTTAGGTGTTACGTTAGCAGAGAATTTAAGTGTTTCAGTAGCCTTCTCTGTATTAAGCGTTACTGTAACTGTTTTTTGTTGATTTCCTGGTTTTCCTGAAGAATCAAATGTTACGCTGATATCTCCTGTCTCTCCTGGTTTAATAGGCGTTTTAGTGTAATCAGGCACTGTACAACCACAACTTGGTTTTACTTCGCTGATAATAAGGTCTGCAGTACCTGCATTGCTTACTTTATATGTATAATGTACTTTATCTCCTTCGCTAACTGTACCAAAATCGTGTTCCATGGTTTCGAATTTCGCTACAGGTAAGCTTCCTGATTCAGCATGAGCAATTTCAGCTTTTTTTGCAGTTTCGTCATCAATACGTAACGCTGCATTTTCTTTTTTACATGATGCTGTAAGCACTAGAGATGCTATGGCAAACATAGCTACTGATTTTTTCAACATAACTTAAAAATTTTATTTATTTACATTAAACCTCTTCCGGTTTTTATTAATCTATTACTGGCTTCGTAGTCTTTAACCAGATTATCCAGTATTCCGTTGATAAAAATACTACTTTTTGGCGTAGAATACTCTTTTGCAATCTCCAGATATTCGTTAATCGTAACTTTAACAGGAATAGATGGGAATTTTAAAAACTCACAAATAGCCATTTTAAGGATAATAGCGTCAATCTCGGCAATACGCTCGGTATCCCAGTTTGGCGTTTTATCAATAAACTCTTTAGCCAGTTCTACATCGTTAAGTACTGTTTTACGAAACAGGTCGCGCACAAAATCCTTATCATCAGAATCCTTATACAATTTTGGCACATAAAGAGCATCTTTCCCTTGTGGCGATATCACTCTTAGCTGCTTGTTTATAAGGGTATTTACAACCGGAATATCATCTACCCAGGTTAATTTATAATCTTCAAGGTACTCGTAAAGTTTATCGTTTGGTGCTATTACCTCCGTAAACAGATCTGCCACGAACTCGCGATCTTCCTCAAAATTATTAACGTTATTGTGCATGTATTTTTCATACACTTCACTTTTCTTAACTTCTTCAAGAAGGATAAGGATATAATCGTCATTATTCTGCCAGTTGTTTATCTTACGATCTTCCATGGCAATACTAAGTGGATTACTTTCTGCAAGAAGGTGAAACACCTGGTTATTAATAAACTTTTTGTTTGGATTGCGCTCTTCGGCAGTTGCCAAATGTTTTTGGCTTGATTTTTCAATAAATTTCTCTTCACTGTTCCTTATCTCCACAAGTGCGGATAGCATGATAAGATACAAATCACGAATGTTTTCAATACTATTGAAAAGGAACTTTTCTTCCTTTTCAAGATTGTCTGAATCATTTTGATGCATGGCATAAATTGACTGCATCACTTTAACTCGAATATGTCTTCTGTTTAACATCCGTCTATAAGAACTTTAAAAATTAAGGGAGCGAAAGAAAAACTCTTTCGCTCCGCAAAATTAAGAATACTATTTTTTTTACGCTAATTATTTAGCGCTTTCTTTTTTCTTATCGTCAATACGCTGTTGTGCGATTGCCATTGCAGCCTGTTGAGTAGTGATACCTTTAGACTCTGCAACACTGAAAATTTCTAGTGTAGTATTGTAGATATTTTCAGTTCTTCTCATTGCCTCAGCCTTGTCATAACCTACGATTTCTGCATATACATTGATGATACCACCAGCATTGATAAGGAAGTCAGGAGCATAAAGGATTCCTTTTTCCTGAAGTATTTTTCCATGTACAATATCATTAGCCAATTGGTTGTTTGCAGCACCTGCAATAACTTTAGCCTTGATTTTATCAATAGTAGCATCGTTTATAGTAGCTCCAAGTGCACATGGTGCATAAATATCAACATCAGCACTGTAAACATCGTCACCAGCATATATAGTAGCACCATATTTAGCAGAAACTTCTTCCATTCTTGCCTGGTTAATATCAGATATTTGAACAAGAGCACCTTCTTTAGTAAGGTAATCGATAAGTGTTTCACCTACGTGACCTGTACCTTGTACCAATATTTTCTTGCCTGCAAGTTTATCAGATCCAAACTGGTGCATTGCAGCAGCTTTCATACCCATATAAACACCGTAAGCAGTTACTGGCGAAGGATTTCCAGATCCACCTCTTTCTTCAGATATTCCTGTAACATATGGAGTTACATCTCTTATAAGGTCCATATCCTGAGTAGTTGTACCTACATCTTCTGCAGTAATATATCTTCCGCTAAGCGAATTTACATACTTACCAAAGCTTGTAATCATTTCAGGAGTTTTATCAATTTTAGAATCTCCTATAATAACAGCCTTACCACCACCCAGGTTTAATCCTGATATAGCAGATTTGAAAGTCATACCCCTTGACAGCCTTAAAACATCATTTAAAGCCTCCCATTCATTAGCATACTTCCACATTCTTGTACCACCTAATGCTGGCCCTAAAACTGTGTTATGAATACCAATTATTGCTTTTAAACCAGTATCTTTGTCATGACAAAAAACGATTTGCTCATGGTCATTAAAAGATGCCTGCCCAAAAACAGGGTCGATTTTAGTAAGTTCGTTAGCTTTAATAACTTCTGTTATCATAATAATAATTTTTAAATTTGAAATTTATTCAAAAACAGGTTACAAAATTACACATATAATTAAGATACGGCAAAATAAATCGCTTTTTTTACGTTTTCCTTAATAAACAACCTTTATTTCGAAGCGCACAAAAACACCTGAATTAACTGTATTTTAACATTTTAGATAGTAAAAAACAAGCATTTCAAAATTCAAAATGAAAGAACTTCAGTATTTAAACAAATATTTTATTAAATATAAATTTCAATTTCTTCTAGGGTTATTGATAACAATTGTAGCACAAATATTCTCTTTATTCACTCCGCAACTTATTGGTGATTCCATCAATTCGGTTCAGGATTTCATAAAACAGGAAGATGCATCTACAGAAACGATAAAAGGAATCCTACTTTACAATTTATTTTTAATTATTGCCACAACTCTTATAAGGGGTGTTTTGACATTTTTTATGCGACAAACACTTATTGTTATGTCCAGAAATGTAGAATTCGATCTTAAAAATGAGATTTTCCGTCATTACGAGAACCTGTCGCCTAGTTTTTACAAAAAAAACCGTACCGGCGACCTTATGAACCGTATTAGTGAAGACGTTGGAAGGGTACGCCAATATGTAGGACCTGCAATTATGTATGCGCTTAACACCACGATAAGTTTCGCTGTTATTAGCGTACATATGTATATGATATCTCCTAAACTTACTTTATATACCTTACTCCCACTACCTGTACTTGCTTACAGTATATACTGGATAAGCAGCGAAATAAACAAACGAAGTACACTTTACCAGCAAAATCTTTCAAAACTTTCCAGCTTTACGCAGGAAATATTCTCAGGCATACGAGTAATTAAAGCATACGCTCTGGAAAATCAAAAAGAAAAAGACTTTAAAGACCTTTCCAGAGACAGTGTTAGCAAAAATCTTAGCCTGGCAAAAGTTAGCGCACTATTCGGTCCCTTTATGATACTATTAATAGGTATAAGTAACCTGGTCGTTATTTATGTAGGTGGTATGATGTATATAAATGGTAGTATTGCAAGCATTGGTATTGTAGCGCAATTCATCTTATACATTAATATGCTAACCTGGCCGGTTGCATCACTAGGATGGATCTCATCAATGGTACAGGAAGCCGAAGCATCTCAAAAAAGAATAAACGAATTCCTTAAAATTGTACCAGACATTCAAAATAACAACCAAAACAATACCCCTATATTGGGTCAAATTGCTTTCAATAATGTGACATTTACTTACGAAGACACCAATATTACAGCTCTTAAAAATGTATCGTTTAGTGTTAATAAAGGAGAGACATTGGCCATTTTAGGAAGAACAGGTTCCGGAAAATCCACCATACTATCCCTTATAAGCAGATTATATGATGTAGAAGAAGGCCACATTACTGTAGATGGAGAAAATATTGAAGATCTGAACTTATATGATCTTAGAAACAGTATAGGTTTTGTACCTCAGGATGCCTTCCTTTTTTCTGACACTATAAAGAACAACATTAAATTCGGCAATGAAGAAGCCAGTGATGACGAGGTTATTACCGTTGCCAAAAAAGCTGTAGTACATAATAATATTATAGGATTCAACAAACAATATGAAACTATACTTGGAGAACGTGGTATAACGCTTTCCGGAGGTCAGAAACAACGTGTATCTATCGCCAGGGCGATGATAAAAGATGCACCGATACTTTTACTGGACGATTGCTTATCTGCAGTTGATACCGAAACCGAAGAGGCAATCCTGAACAACCTATTAGAATTTTGTAAAGACAAAACAACCATAATAGTTAGCCACAGGGTATCATCAGCGAAGAATGCCGATAAAATAATCATCATAGAAGACGGAGAAATACTACAACAAGGAACTCATAATCAACTTGTAAACCAAACAGGATATTACAAAGAATTATACTTAAAACAACTTTCTGAAAAAGAAATGCAATAATTTGTTGCATTATTTAGATTTTTTTTAGATTTTTGGTAGCTACATAAACCCAATAAAAGAACGCAGGATTATGAGAGAACATGACATGCTGGAAAAGGAAGAGATCTTTTCTAAAGTTTTAAGAGCAGGAAGAAGAACGTACTTTTTTGATGTAAGAGCAACTAAGGCTGATGACTATTATATAACCATTACCGAAAGCAAAAAATTCACAGAAGAGGATGGATCATTCCACTTTAAAAAACACAAGATTTATCTTTACAAAGAAGATTTTGCAGCTTTTAGAGAAATCCTTGACGAGATGACTTCTTATGTACTTAACCACAAGGGCGAAGAAGTAATTTCTGAAAGACACCAAAAAGATTTTAGAAAACTTTTCGGTGAAAAAGGCGAAGAAGCTGTTACAAGCGAAAGCTTTACCGATGTAAATTTTGACGATATTTAACCAAACCAACCGTCAGGAAAAACTAAAAAATTATGAAGTCCGAAATCCAAAATGGTTTTTGGACTTTTTTTATGCACTGAATTTAGACAGATTACCTGTCATCCTGACGAAGGAAGGATCTCAGATATTATAAAGAGATTCTTCACTTCACTATGTTTCGTTCAGAATAACAGCATTACTATTATACTAAATAGGGATTACTAAAAAACCTTACCCTATCCTTAACCCGTTCTCTACTTTAAAATCAGGAGCCAGTAATATTACATCTCCCTCCTGCCCTACAGCACCAAGTACAAGACATTCACTCATAAATTTACCTATTTGCTTTTTAGGAAAATTAACGACTGCTACAATTTGCCTGCTCACAAGTTCCTCTTTTGCATATCGTTTTGTTATTTGTGCCGACGATTTTCGTATACCTATTTCAGCACCAAAATCAATCGTAAGCTGATAAGCCGGTTTTCTGGCTTCAGGAAAATCGTTCACCTCTAATATAGTACCAACACGCATTTCTGTTTTTTCAAATTCTTCCCAGGTCAACATAGTTTTTTTATTAAGTGTATTTATCGTATTTTGCTAAAATAAAAGTTTTCTGCAACAATGGCAAATACACCTTCAAATATGCTTCCTTTAGGAACAATAGCTCCTTCGTTTTGGTTAAAGGATACTAATTCTAATAACCATTACTCCTTTTCCAATCTTAAAGGCGATAAAGGCACATTGGTGATGTTTATTTGCAATCATTGCCCTTTTGTACTGCATGTGATGGACGAAATTATAATGATCACTAATGACTATCGCGTACAAGGAATTGGTATTATAGCCATTAGCAGCAATGATCCAAAACGCTATCCGCAGGATGGGCCGGATAAAATGGCACAATTTGCATTTGATAACAAAATAGATTTCCCTTACTTATTTGATAACACTCAGGAAGTTGCAAAAGCTTATGATGCCGCGTGCACACCCGATTTTTATCTTTTCGATTCTCAGGATAAATTAGTTTACCGCGGACAATTGGATGATTCACGCCCTGGAAATAATATTCCGTTAAGTGGTAGCGACCTTCGTACAGCAATAGATGGGGTTTTATACAATCGTAGCATTCCTCAAAACCAAAAACCAAGTTTGGGCTGCAATATTAAATGGAAGTAGTTTGCTTTATACTATAAATCTTCATTACCTTTGCCTCGTGAAATACAACTATTAATGATATTTAATACTGCACATAACGCCATTCCATGTCCTTTTTACAAAAGGAACAGCTTTATTGTGCTCATTTCACACAGTAAAGCCTTCATTACATAAGCCCCCCGCTTATCATTACAACTTCAAAAAACGGGGGAACAATTCCACAGTAATCTCTTAGGTTCATTGAACCTATCTCAATTTATCTTATTATTTATATCATGTTAGTTAAAAAGTTTTTAGCTTCATTGACGGCACGCCAAATTATTTGGTCATTGTCTGTCCTTTTCTTAGCTGCTATTTTGTATTTTGTAGCTACCGAACAAATTAATATCGTTTTTGTTGTGCTTCCTGTATTCATACTGGCAATTGCTGCTATGGACACATTTCAAAAAAAGCACACCATTAAAAAGAACTATCCCGTAGTAGGAAGACTTCGTTATTTATTTGAGTCTGTACGACCAGAATTCCGTCAATACTTTTTTGAAGGAGAACTGGACGGGAAACCCTTTAACAGAAGGCAGCGTTCTATTGTTTATCAAAGAGCAAAAAACCAAAAGCAGACTATTTCCTTTGGTATGCAGGACGACCCTAACAGGATAGGCTACGAATGGGCAGCACACTCTATTTACCCTAAAAAAGCAGACAGCAATAACTTTAGAACCTTAGTAGGTAGCCCTCAGTGCGACCAGCCTTACAGTGCCAGTGTTCTTAATATTAGCGCTATGAGTTATGGCGCTCTTAGTAAAACTGCCATCACCTCATTAAACAAAGGTGCTCAAAAAGGAAACTTTGCCCATAATACAGGTGAAGGTGGTATTAGTGACTTCCATTTACAGGGTGGTGATTTAATATGGCAAATTGGTACCGGTTATTTTGGATGTAGAAATGAAGACGGCACATTTTCTGAAAAGCTATTCAAAGAAAGAGCAACCTTGCCTAGTGTAAAAATGATAGAGATAAAGCTTTCACAAGGTGCAAAACCTGGTCACGGAGGTTTACTTCCTGCTGAGAAAAACACCCCTGAGATCGCAAAAATAAGAGCCATAAAACCACATACAGATGTGCATTCGCCATCATCACACAGTGCATTCTCTAATGCATTTGAATTATTGGTATTTATAAACCAATTGCGTAAATCATCTGGCGGTAAACCTGTAGGCTTTAAGATCTGTATAGGACAAAAAGAAGAATTTACATCTATTGCTCAGGCTATCATAGAAACAGGTATTATTCCGGATTTTATTACCGTAGATGGTGCTGAAGGTGGAACAGGTGCTGCTCCCCTAGAATTTATTGATTATATGGGTATGGCACTATCTGATGCCCTGACCTTTGTAAATGCTACCCTGAAAGAATATGGTGTTAGGGAACACATCAAGATTTTTGCTTCAGGTAAGATCATCTCTGCTTTTGATATTGCAAAAACAATTGCTCTTGGAGCCGATGCCTGCTATAGTGCACGTGCAATGATGTTCTCTCTTGGCTGCATCCAGGCACTACAATGCGATAGCGGAAAATGCCCGGTAGGTATTGCAACACAGGACAAGAACTTATACAAAGGCGTAGATATTACTGATAAGACCGAACGTGTGGCTAATTTCCATAAAAATACAATGAAAGCTTTAGCAGAATTTATTGGTGCCTGCGGATTTGAAAACATACACCAGATTACACCAAGAGTTTTCTTTAAAAGAGTAGACCACAGCCAAAACAAAAGCTTCCAGGAAATGTATCATGGAGACAAAAATCAAGAACTAATTAATTTTTAAAAAATATAAATAATTATGAATCCTATTCCAACACTTACATTAAATGATTATACCATTCTTCGGGATTTAATAAAAAATAATACCGATGCAAGGATAGCTAAAGAAGTAAACCAACTGTCATCTGAACTGAACAGGGCTATTATTGATAAAACCGATACGCCAATTGCAGAAACGATTGTGCAAATAAACTCGCACGTAGAAGTTCAGGACATTAAAACCGGACACAAACTAAAAATAAAAATAGTTTTACCTCGTGAGTCTAATGTTAAAGAAGGAAAAATATCTGTTTTTGCTCCACTAAGCATTGCACTTATCGGCTTTAATAAAAACGATGAAGTAGTATGGGAAATGCCATCGGGAGTTAAAAACATCAAAATCGTTGAAGTAATAAACTAACAATGTTGCATAACAATTGCAACATTGTTGTTATTCTTTTTCAAGTACTACATCTATAGGCTTATTCATTTTACGCCCAAATTTCACACCAGCCGCCTGACTTTCGCTAGAACACAAAACATACATATTAAAGCTATAAAGCGGCAATGTTACTGTTTTAAATTTTCCACCATTCTCATTACCATCAACATCCTCTATCTTAACAGAGAAATTATCCGCAGGAAAAGTATTAGCTATAGAAAGCAGGTAATTATCCTTAGCAAATGGAAAGAAATAACGTTCTTTCTTTGCAGTAGCTCCTTCAGCCAGTCTTTTATTATCGTCGCCAATTAAATAATTAAACGAAAACACTAGCGGCTGATTCGCATTTTTAAAACTGTAAAAATTATTTATATTAATAAGATCTTTACCCTGGTCATCTACCACGGTAACCCTTAAATTTTTAATGTTTTCAGTTTTTCCTGACTCATGTATATCCAACACGATGTATGATGTAAAATCATAACCGCAGTGCATTACCTGAACCTGAGCCTTTACCGAAAATGTGAATAGAAAAACTATGACAAGGATACTGTATCTCATAAATAATAATATTAGTACAAAAGTAAAGCTATACGCTCATCTTTCAAAAAGTATTCCAATAAAATGCGGCATCAACAAAAAAGGCAGCTCCTAAAGAGCTGCCTTTTATTATATACTGATATTGCGACTATTTTACGTCCATCAATTCTACATCAAAGATCAATGTAGCATCTGGTGGAATAACCCCACCTGCACCACGTGAACCGTAACCTAAGTGAGAAGGAATAACAAAACGAGCTTTATCGCCTACCTGAAGTAAAGCAATACCTTCGTCCCATCCTTCGATCACATGACCTTGTCCAAGAGGAAAATCAATTGGTTGTTTTCTTTTATATGAAGAATCGAACACTTGTCCGTTCTCAAGAGAACCTGAATAATGTACAGAAACAGTTCTTCCTTTTTCTGCTTTTTTACCGTTACCTTTTTGGATCATTTTATAACGAAGTCCACTTTCTGTTTTCTCAAAACCTGCAGCAAGTTTTTCCATAGCTTGTTCAGCTTGTTTTTTTGCTTCTGCAATACGTTTCTCACGAGAACCTTCAAAAGTTCTAAAAGCTTCAACTGCATTCCATTTTTGAGCCTCTTCACCTACTCTGATGATCTCAACACTATCAAGTGAATCATTACCTGCAATAGCATCAACTACATCCTGACCTTCAACAACCTTACCAAAAACAGTATGTTTATCGTCTAACCAAGGAGTTGCTACGTGAGTGATGAAAAACTGAGATCCATTAGAACCAGGACCCGCATTTGCCATTGAAAGTACACCCGGAGTATCATGTCTTAATGATGGATGAAACTCATCGTCAAATTGGTAACCCGGACCACCGGTACCTGTTCCTTGCGGACAACCACCCTGCACCATGAAATCAGAAATTACACGGTGAAATTTAAGTCCGTCATAATATGGTTTACCTTGTGATTTTGCATCATTTTCAAGGTTACCCTCAGCAAGACCAACAAAGTTTCCTACCGTTCCCGGTGTTATATCGTGTGTAAGCTTTACAAGGATAGCTCCTTTAGCTGTATTGAATTTTGCGTAAATTCCGTTTTCCATTGTGAATGTTGTTTATTTTGAAAACGCAAATTTACAAATTAATTTGCTATCCTGTGTGTTACATATCATAACAAAAAGTAAATTTGAGCATCAAAAAGCTGAACAAAAATGAAAAAAGAAGATAATTATATCGAGATAAATAAAAAAGCCTGGAACCAAAAAACTGAAGTTCATGTGGATTCCGATTTTTACGATACACCTTCATTTCTTGAAGGCAGATCTACACTTAATAATATAGAGTTAGCCCTTTTAGGTGATATAACAGGAAAAAAAATACTGCATCTGCAATGTCATTTCGGGCAAGATACTCTATCATTAGGCAGGCTTGGCGCCGAAGTTACAGGAGTAGATTTCTCAGATAAAGCCATAGCTACAGCAAATGAGTTATCTCAAACATCAGGTATACCGGCACGCTTTATATGCTCTGACGTTTATAGCTTACACGAACATTTAAACAACGAATTTGACATTGTATTTACCAGTTATGGTACTATTGGCTGGTTACCCGATTTAGACAAATGGGCATGGACAATTGCACGGTTCTTAAAACCCGGAGGTACTTTTGTTTTTGCAGAGTTTCATCCTGTTGTATGGATGTTTGATGATAATTTCGAGAAGATAGGCTACAACTATTTTAAAGCTGATGCTATTATCGAAAGTCAAATCGGCACTTACGCCGATGTTAGTGCTCCGCTCGAAAACGAAATGATAACCTGGAACCACGGTCTTAGTGAAGTAGTGAACAGTTTAATACAAAATGGACTCGAAATTAATGAGTTTAACGAGTTTGATTATTCGCCTTATAACTGTTTCAGGAACACTGAAGAATTTGAGCCTGGAAAATACAGAATTTCGCATTTAAAAAATAATATACCGATGGTATATTCCGTTAAAGCAACAAAAAAATAATCGCGAATAATCGTTACTTTTGTTCCTAATTTGTTCCTAAATTATTCAACATGAAAAGTCTATTTAATCCTAATGATAATAAAGATATAATTAACCGCATAGAGCAGTTAACCCCTATAACCCTTTCCCAATGGGGTAAGATGACCGTGAGCCAAATGCTAAAACACTGTCAGCAACCCATTAAAGTAGCCCAGGGAACACTTAAATTAAAGTCGAACTGGCTTATTAGTTTTTTCTTTGCTAAATCGGCTAAAAAACAACTAACTGACTCTCAACCCTTAAAAAAGGACTTACCTACGTCTAAGGAGTTCATTATAAATTATGAACCAAATTTTGAGGAAGCTAAAAAAGGACTTATCGAACTGGTTACTAAATTTTCCGAAGAAGGAGAAGCAGCCATAAAAGTGACCAAACATCCTTTTTTTGGTGAGATGACCCTTAAAGAGTGGGATGCGTTACAATGGAAACATCTTGACCACCATTTAAAACAATTTGGGGTTTAATTCATTCAATTGTTCAATGTACAAATATTCTAATGTAACAATTGAGCCTCTATTGCTTTAATTGATACATTAAAAACTGTAATTTTGCAGCCTTGAACAATTGTTATATTAAACAATTGCTACATTGAATAATTATCGCATGAGAATAGACATTATTACCGTATTACCTGAATTGCTAAGAAGCCCTTTTGAAGCCTCTATACTTAAACGTGCCATTGATAAAGGTATCGTAGAAGTACATTTACACAACCTTAGGGACTATAGCACCAACAAACATAAAAATGTAGACGACTACCAATTTGGTGGCGGTGCGGGTATGGTAATGATGATAGAACCTATTGATGCCTGCATATCCAAACTAAAGGCAGAGCGTGATTATGATGAGATAATATATATGAGTCCGGATGGCGAAACTCTTAATCAGGGCATGGCTAACCGTATGTCGCTTTTAGAAAACATTATTATACTTTGCGGGCATTATAAGGGTGTCGATCAGCGTGTTCGTGATCATTTTATTACCAAAGAAATTTCGATAGGTGACTTTGTTCTTTCGGGTGGTGAGCTGGCAGCGGCTGTAGTGGCCGATTCTATCATACGCCTTATACCAGGAGTATTAAGCAATGAAACCTCAGCACTTACAGACAGTTTTCAGGACAACCTGCTTTCCCCTCCTATATATACACGCCCTGCTGAATATAAAGGCTGGAAAGTGCCGGATGTACTATTAAGCGGCAACTTTGCCCATATAGACAAATGGCGTGAAGACATGGCTATGGAACACACAAAAACAAGAAGGCCGGATCTTTTAGAGTAGTTTTTTTGTTTCAGGTTTCAAGTTTTAACGAATAGACTCATCATAGTTATCCTTTAAAAAATAACTATAGCGCTTAAATTCAAAAACTTAGCCATTAAACAACCTGAAACTTAAAACTTTAAACCTGAAACTTTTGTTACTTCAAAAAAATAATTATATTTGCACCCTCTTTCGGACCAACCTCTGGCGATACTCGTGAATGTTGCTCTGGATCAAACATTTAAAAATAAAAATCATGTCTGATTTAGTAAAATTTGTACAAGACGAGTTTGTAACAAAAAAAGATTTCCCTGAGTTCGGAGCTGGTGATACTATCACTGTGTACTACGAAATTAAAGAGGGTGAAAAAACAAGAACTCAGTTCTTTAAAGGTGTTGTAATCCAAAAAAGAGGTGCTGGTATCACTCAAACTTTCACTATCCGTAAAATGTCGGGTGCTGTAGGTGTAGAGCGTATCTTCCCTTTAAATATGCCTGCACTTCAAAAAGTTGAAGTTAACCAAAGAGGTAAAGTTAGAAGAGCTCGTATATTCTACTTTAGAGATCTTACTGGTAAGAAAGCTAAAATCAAAGAAAAAAGAAGAAGATAATCTTTTCTCGAAGAATACATATCAAATCCCATGCAATGCATGGGATTTTTTTTGTGCCCTACCCTATCTGATAAACAGGTTAAACACTTTCTAAGTCGGTATATTTTAGTACTTTTGGGCATGGATCCAATTTTTATAAAAATAGCAGATATTCGTGGTGGTGTACATTTTGTAAACATCAAGCATATCTATGAGGTTGAAGAAGTTGTAAGTGCTAAAACTAAGCTTACACACGTAAGGTACTACTCTATACCTGATTGTAAAGGACAAATAAACAAGGTAATTACCAAAGAGTTCACTAATGTTTTACTGGAAAGAATAAATCAGCTAAAAGAAAAGCCATAAATCTTTAGCCTGTAAAAATCTGCCACATCCTTATTTTAGACTTTAAAAACTTTGAATTCCATAAAATTTCAAACGTTTTTTTACCATTTTACAAACATTCTATTACATTAGATTTCCCTATATTTGCGAGCCTTGCTTTTTGATTAGGCTAACTTTGGCTTACGCCAAAGGCCTATATACTAGCAACTCAAACAAACACTATATAACTTATTAATAATCAGCCTTTCTGCAGGTTTGCCGAAAGGGTCATTAAAAACTTGAAAAAATGTCCAAAACATCAAAAATCATTTATACGATAACTGATGAGGCTCCAATGTTGGCCACCCATTCTTTCCTTCCTATTGTACAGGCCTTTACTGCACCGGCAGGAATAGAGGTTGAAACACGTAATATCTCTCTTGCAGGGAGGATACTTGCGAATTTCCCTGAGCACCTTACAGCAGACCAAAAAGTAGGCGATGCACTTACCGAACTAGGTAACCTGGCAAATACGCCGGAAGCAAACATTATTAAACTACCTAACGTTTCTGCTTCTGTACCGCAGTTAAAAACGGCTATAAAAGAGCTACAGGAACAAGGTTACAATATTCCTGATTTTCCGGAAGATCCAAAATCTGACGAAGAAAAAGCTGTAAAAGCTAAATATGCAAAAGTATTAGGATCGGCAGTTAACCCGGTACTACGTGAAGGTAACTCTGACCGTAGAGCACCAAGAGCTGTTAAGAACTATGCTAAAGCACATCCACATTCAATGGGTGCCTGGAGTGCAGACTCAAAAACTCACGTTACCAGTATGGCGGAAGGTGATTTTTATGGCAGCGAAAAATCGGTTACGGTAAAAGACGCAACTGATGTTAGAATAGAATTTACTGCAAACAACGGTACTGTTACTGTTCTTAAAGCAAGTACTCCGCTTAAAGCAGGCGAAATCATTGATAGCTCTGCTCTAAGCATCAAAAAATTAAAAGATTTTATCGCTAAAGAAGTTGCCGATGCTAAAAGCAAAGGTGTATTATTTTCTGTACACTTAAAAGCAACAATGATGAAGGTTTCTGACCCTATCATTTTTGGTGCTATCGTAGAGGTATTCTTTAAAGATGTATTTGAAAAATATGCTGATTTATTTGCTGAGTTGGGTGTTGATACCCGCAACGGTCTTGGTGATGTTTATGCTAAAATAGCTGGAAATGCTAAAGAAGCTGAAGTTAAAGCAGCAATTGACGAAGTTTACAAAAACGGACCGGCTATTGCTATGGTAAATTCTGATAACGGAATTACCAACCTGCATGTACCAAGTGACGTTATTGTTGATGCTTCTATGCCTGCAATGATCCGTACATCAGGACAGATGTGGAATGCAGCTGGTAAAGGACAGGATACTAAAGCAATTATCCCGGACAGAAGTTATTCTGGTGTGTATGTTGCTACTATTGATTTCTGTAAAAAACATGGTGCATTTAACCCTGCAACAATGGGTAGCGTACCAAACGTAGGTCTTATGGCTCAAAAAGCTGAAGAATACGGATCTCATGATAAAACATTCCAACTAAGTGCTGATGGTGTTGTTAAAGTAATAGACAACAACAGCGGTGCAGTATTAATGGATCAAAAAGTTGAAGCTGGCGACATCTTCAGAATGTGCCAGACTAAAGATGCTCCTATTCAGGACTGGGTTAAACTTGCTGTTAACAGAGCAAGATTATCTGCTACTCCGGCTATTTTCTGGTTAGACGAGAACAGAGCTCACGATGTACAGATCATCAATAAAGTAAACACTTACTTAAAAGACCACGATACAAACGGTTTAGACATAAGAATTATGAACCCTGTTGATGCTACTAACTTTACGTTAGAAAGAATCATTAAAGGTGAAGATACTATTTCTGTAACAGGAAACGTATTACGTGATTACCTTACCGACCTTTTCCCTATTCTTGAACTTGGTACATCTGCAAAAATGCTTTCTATCGTTCCGTTAATGAACGGTGGTGGATTGTTTGAAACAGGTGCAGGAGGTTCTGCTCCAAAACACGTTCAGCAATTTGTTGAAGAAGGTTACCTGCGTTGGGATTCTCTTGGTGAGTTCCTTGCCCTAGGTGTATCTTTAGAGCATTTAGGTCAGTCTTTAGATAACACTAAAGCATTGGTACTATCTGAAACTCTTGATGCTGCTAACGAGAAATTCCTTGAAAACGACAGATCTCCTGCTCGTAAAGTAGGCCAGATCGATAACCGTGGTTCTCATTTTTACCTGGCACTATACTGGGCACAGGCACTTGCTGCACAAAATAAGGATTTAGAACTAAAAGCTAAATTTGAGCAGATTTCTAAAGAACTTACCGAGAATGAAGCAAAAATTAATGCTGAACTTATAGGTTCGCAAGGCAAACCGCAGGAAATAGGCGGTTACTACCACCCGGACTTTAAACTCACTGACAAAGCGATGAGGCCTAGTGAAACATTCAATGCAATACTGGCAAAACTGAGCTAAAAGTCTTGTAATATATATAAAAGCTATCCTTCGGGATAGCTTTTTTTATGCATTGTAAGAAATATTATAATATTACTGTCTAAAAAGCATTTATCAATGTACATAAACCCTAAAAATCAGCTTGATACCAACAGCAATACCGATATCCAGAAGATCATCGAGCTGTTGAAATCAGCTGGCCAGGAGTATGCCATCAAGCCTGGCGAGGCAGTGATTAAACAGGGACAGCTCTGTGATTTTTTCTTTATTGTAGATTCAGGTTCATTTCGCGCCTACCGTTATTCAAACGATAAAGAGGTTACTATTGGCTTTACATTTAAAGGCGATATTGATACTGTACCCTATGCCTTTATTAACAACACACACAGCACTGAAACCATCGAGGCGATAACGGCAAGCACCATAATAAAGATACATCGCAGTACCCTCGATGCGCTATTTACACAGCATCCTGCTATGAGAAATTTCATCCAGGGACTGCTGGCACATTATATAGAAGTGCTCATTCTCCGTTTTATCGAGTTCAAAACGGTTACAGCAGAAATGTCGTATTATAAGCTGCACGACCGCCAACCTGACGAAGTTAGCAGGATACCTCTTAAATACATTGCTTCCTATCTAGGAATATCACAGGAAAGGCTGAGCAGGATTAGGAACAAACAGCGTTTGACCTAGGTCAATTTTTGTTTAAGAAAGAGGCGATACTTTTGCAGCTCACTATTAAAAACTGAATCATGAAAAAGTTAAAATACCTGATCCCTTCATTGTTACTTCTAATGTCTTGCAACAGTGATGACAAATCTAAACAAACCCTTTCAACTGCTGATAAAGCACAAGCACAACAAGTACTGGATGCGGCCACAGTATTGAACTTTCCGGGATTGAGCCTCACCGTCATGACTGATGACGACAATTATACGATTGTTTCAGGAAAAGCAATGCTCGGCGCAACATCAATGGCTCCCACCACTATTCAGTATATGCAAAGCATATCCAAAACTTTTACGGCTGCAGCAATACTGAAGCTGGAAGAACAGGGTCTTCTGAACCTTGACGACAGGATGAATGAATACCTGGCGCCGGAGATATGTAACAATATTACCAATGGCAATGACATTACAATAAGGCAGCTATTGAACATGACGTCAGGCATTTCTGATTATCTTGAGCATCCTGAATTTATAAACGACGCACTTACCGGAGAACTCCCTATGCCAAGCAGTCAGGTTTTAAGCTATGTATATGGCCAGCCGGCTCATTTCCCTCCCGGTACAAGTGCAGCATATTCCAATATAAATTACCATCTGCTTGCATTGGTTATCGATACTATAACAGAAGAACACCATGGTAACTACATTACCAATAACATCATTGTACCAGCGGGCCTTAACAACACATATTACCTACCCACTCCAGCATATAATGCGCCAATTACAGGAACGGCAACAAGCTACATGCCTGACGGTATAGAATTTACTGATATCACAACACTTCAGTTTGGGCTAACGAAAACATTCATAGGTGATGACGGTATCGTTTCAACAACGAAAGATATTGCAATTTTCTATGAAAAGCTTTTAGCCGGAAAAATAGTTTCTGCGGCATCTGTAACACAGATGAAAACACCTGTAATGCTGAACAATGAACCCTATTACGGAATGGGTCTCTACTATTATACCACACCTGGCAACGCTGTTGGTGTCGGCCATTCCGGGAGCGGCGCCGGAGCCGCTGCAGAAGCCTATCATTTTAAAGCCAAAGGTATAACGGTGGTTTTGGCTACAAATACAGGAACATTAACCGATGAAGCGAAAACGGAAAAGTTTGCCGCACTGTACAAAAGTCTATGTAGTATATTGATTGATGAGAATTAATACTGACAATTCATTATTGTAGGAAAACCAATAATGTATTTGATTTGCACAGGATGTATTAATTCTCGGTTTTTCGTCTCAAATTTTTTACATTTTAAATATAATTACATACTGTTAGTCAAAAACAAAGTACTTATACCTTTCATTTATAGTAGATTTGCCACTGATTTAAAATTTTTAAAAAAAATAAGTAAATGACATAGGGGTAAAATGTAAGTAAGTTGTATTACTACAATAGCAATAGTTCAATCATCAATTAATCTAACGAAAAATACTATGATCTTAAAAAGAAAAACACCTTAAACATGATCTTTTTTATTAATTAACTGTAAAACATTGTAACATACAATACTTTTAAACGTCTATAAACGTTACAAATTATCCGTACAGTTTTCAATCATCAATCGATAAACCAAATCAAACAACCACATCATGATTTTACAAAAAAAAGGGTATCTCACGGTATTCCTTCTTCTGATTTTCAGCACTGTCTTTGCACAGGAAAAATTCACCCTAAGCGGAACTATTTCCGATGATAGCAGTAACGAAACACTTATTGGAGCAAGCGTTTACATAAAAGAAATCCAAAAGGGTGTTACTACCAATGAATATGGTTTTTATTCTATTTCACTTCCCGCAGGTACCTATACAGTACAGGTAAGTTATGTAAGCTTTGGAACAAAAGAAGAAACAATAGTACTAAAATCCAACATACGTAAAAACGTTAACCTTACTACTGACAGTAAAGAACTAAAGGAAGTAGTAATTTCTGACAACCGAAAAAGAGCTGAAATAAGAAAGCCTGAAATGAGCGTTAACCGTATGACCGCAGAAGAAATTAAGAAAATGCCGGTAGTAATGGGCGAAGTAGACGTATTAAAATCGATACTTCAATTACCTGGTGTTACTAATGCTGGTGAAGGATCTTCAGGTTTTAACGTGCGTGGTGGATCTGCCGATCAGAACCTTATCTTATTAGATGAAGCAACCATATTCAATTCATCCCATCTATTCGGATTCTTCTCTGTTTTTAATGCTGATGCTATTAAAGACATGAAACTGTATAAAGGGGGTATTCCTGCCCGATATGGTGGAAGATTATCATCTGTATTAGATATTTACCAAAAAGAAGGTAATAAGAAAGATTTTCATATGACAGGTGGTATAGGGGTTATATCTAGTAGATTATTAGCCGAAGGCCCTATTGTTAAAGATAAAGCTTCGTTCCTTATAGGTGGTAGGGCTTCTTATGCTCACCTTTTCATGAAAATGGCCGATAATGATAACTCAGCCTACTTTTATGACCTTAATACCAAACTGAGCTATAAATTAAACGATAATAATAATCTTTACTTATCGGGTTATTTTGGACGTGACCTTTTTGATATTAGCAACAGCTTTAGTAATGTGTATGGAAATGCCGTTTTAAATCTTCGCTGGAATCACTTATATAGTGATAAATTATTCTCTAACATGAGTATGATTTATAGTGACTACTATTATGGTCTTGAACTTGGTTTCATTGGTCTTAAATGGGATTCGGGTATTAAGAACTACAACCTGAAGTACGACCTGAAGCATTATCTTACCGATAAATTTAAGCTTAACTATGGTGTTAACGCGATATACTACGACTTTAATCCGGGAACTGTATCACCTAGTGGTAAAGATTCGGCCATCAATCACGATCAGTTAGAGAAAAAATATGCTTTTGAGCCTGCAATATACATTGATGCAGAACATGAACTTACTGATAATCTAACCGTTAGTTATGGACTTCGTTACAGTATGTTCTACCGTTTAGGATCACAAAACATGAATACTTATGCTAATGACCAGCCAGTATCATTTAGTGATGATTTAAAGATATATGAAAAAGCAACGCCAACTGGTACTCAGCATTATGGCAGTGGAGAGACTATAGCCAATTTTGATAATATTGAACCTCGTGTGGGTGTTGCTTACAGACTGGACGATAGCCAATCTGTTAAGGCAAGTTACAACCGTATGGCACAATACCTGCATCTTATAACGAATACCTCATCTCCTACTCCGCTGGATGTATGGGCACCAAGTGATAACTTCATAAAACCACAATTACTGGATCAGGTAGCTGTAGGATACTTTAAAAACTTTAAAGACGATAACTACTCACTTGAAGTTGAATCATTCTATAAAAAGATAAAGAATAAAATTGATTATATAGATGGTGCAGATCTTATTGCCAACAAAGCAATTGAACAAGTGGTGCTTAATGGTCGTGCAAGATCATACGGTCTTGAAGTTTTATTCCGTAAAAATAGTGGTAAGCTAACAGGATGGATATCGTATACTTTATCACGTACTGAGCAGCAAACACCGGGTAGAACTGCCGGAGAGACTGGAATAAACAATGGCGATTGGTACCGTGCAGGTTACGATAAACTTCATAACTTATCTGTTACTGGTTCTTATGAATACACTAATAAATGGTCTTTTGGAGCAATATTCGCATTACAATCGGGTCAACCAGCTACATATCCTGATGGATACTACCAATATGGAGATGTAAATGTTCCTGTTTATGGTTCAAGAAACGGTGACCGTTTACCAGTATACCACCACTTAGATGTTTCGGCTACTTATACGCCTAAACCGGAAAAAACAAAAGGATGGCAGGGAGAATGGGTATTTAGTATCTATAACTTATACAACAGGCAAAATGCTGCATCTATGACCTTTAGGCAAAACGATAAAACCGGAGCTAATGAAGCAAACAGGCTATCAATCTTCGGAATCATCCCAAGTGTAACCTATAACTTTAAATTCTAGTACCCTATTGCTAAAGGGATAAAAATATATCACAATGAAAAATATAAAATATATACTCTTACTTCTAACAACAGTATTCTTTACAGGATGTGAAAAAGTCGTTGATGTAGATCTTGATACCGCTGCACCGCGACTGGTAGTAGATGCATCTATAAACTGGGTAAAAGGAACAGACGGAAGTCAGCAAAGAGTTAAACTGACTACTACAACAGGATATTACAGTAAAGAAATCCCTGTAGTATCTGGCGCAACGGTATTTATTACGAACAGCACCAACAACATTGTTTTTAATTTTACAGAAACTCCTGGTACAGGAGAATACCTATGTAATAACTTTGTGCCTCAAATAGGTGATACTTACATACTAACAGTAGTACATGATGGTCAAACCTATAATGCTACCGAAAAACTATATGCAGTACCGGAAATATCCCGAGTAGTACAGGATAACGAAGGAGGCTTCCTGGGAGAGGATATCGAAGTACGCTTCTTCTTTATGGATAATGGTCTTGAAGATAATTTTTACCTGGTACGTTTTGATACCGATGTATTGCCTTATGCTGATTATGATGTACTTGAAGATGAATTTTTCCAGGGAAATGAAATGTTTGATTTCATAGATCACGAAGATTTTAAAGCAGGTGATGTAGTGGGGCTTAACTTATATGGAATCTCTGAAAGGTATTATAACTATATGACTATCCTTATCTCTATGGTAGAAGGCGGAGCCGGTAGCGGTCCGTTCCAGACACCTCCTGTAAATGTTCGTGGTAATATTATAAATCAGACAAACGATAAAAACTTTGCTTTAGGCTATTTCCGCTTAAGTGAAAGCGATAAGATAGACTATACAATAGAATAATATTCTTTCAATAATTTTAAATCCACCCAGGTATTGGGTGGATTTTTTTTATGTATTCAATTGTAAACCAAAGCTATTAATACTTGTTTTCCTATATTTGAAATAAATTGCTACTAATGAAACAAGTTTATCTTATTCTTTCATTCATACTACCATTTTTTCTGGTATCCTGTGAAGATGTTGTCCATCTTGATATGGATACAGCAGCACCAAGGTTAGTCGTAGAGGCCTCCATTAACTGGTACAAAGGAAGTGAGGGAAATTACCAAATTATAAACCTTACCACTACTACCGATTTTTACAATAACACAATTCCTCAAGTAGGAGGAGCAGATGTTTTTATAACCAATAGTAATGGAGACAATTTCAATTTTGAGGAATCAGGCCAAGTGGGTCAGTATATATGTGACCATTTTGTACCCGTTATTGGAGAAACATATACACTTACAGTAATTTACAAAGACGAGATATATACAGCAATAGAAACAATGCTTGCAGTGCCGGATCTCTTATATGCAGACCAGGAAACTGCACAAATTATAGACAAAATATTTGCCATAAAGGCCTATTTTAATGACCCTGCAGATGAAACCAATTTTTATATGCATCGTTTTATAAAAGAAAATAAAAGGCCACAATCAGCTGTGTTTGATGACCGTTATGTAAATGGCAACTATACCTTTACACTAAGGGTTTATGATGAATTAGTCTCCGGCGAAAGGCTTAATATTGAACTATATGGCATTTCGTCACAGTACTACGATTATATGGGGAAAATACTTTTAACGATTTCTGAAGGAAACACAGGTCCTTTTGAAGTTGCTCCAGCTCAAATTCGTGGAAATATCATCAATAAAAAAAATAACAACAATTTTGCTTTTGGATACTTCAGGTTATCAGAAGTTTCAGTTATCGATTATACAGCTCAATAAAATTCCATTTCAATTGTCCACTTTCTGTACAAAATTGCATGAAACATTGAATTTAAGTAAAACACTAGCAATAAGATTTTTACAAAATATAAAAAGCTAATTCTCCACTTTTTGTACATTTTTTCTCTTGAGAGATTCAGAAGTACATTTTTAAGATAATTGTGGTTCATTTTTTCACTGTAAAAAAGCTTGCAGTCAATTTTAAAATTAAGTGCTTAACTTTGTCAAACGAGCCGGAATTTTTTGGCTTTCCAACTTTAGACTCAATTTATGTCATCACACCATATTGTTCGCGACGATCAGGAACCTGCTTTAATAATTGCTAATGGTGCTGCCTGCAGTAAAGAACTTATGGGACAGTTACTGGAATGGTCGCCCCTTGTTGTTGTTTTGGATAGCGCTATCGAGCGTGTTATCGAACTGGGCATTAAAGTAGATGTACTTTTAGGTGATTTTGATCGTGGCTTTGACCCCGAATATTACCGCAATATGCAGTACCCGCTAGAGATAGTACATACACCCGATCAGGACAAGACCGATCTTGAAAAGGCATTAGATTACCTCATCGAACGTAAATTCCCTGCTGTAAACGTAATATGGGCTACCGGGCGCCGTGCCGACCATACTATTACCAATATTACCAATATTGTACGCTATCGTGATCTTATCAAAATTGTAGTATTGGACGATCACTCAAAAGTGTTCCTATTGCCTCAAAAATTCGAGAAATGGTATCCAGCCGGTACTCCCCTGTCGCTTATCCCGATCGGAAAGGTATCAGGCATTAACAGTAAGAACCTAAAATACCAGTTGGATAACGACGAACTGACTATTGGTTATAGAACAGGAAGCAGCAACGAAGCCTTAAACGACGGCATGGTGGTTATTGAACACCGTGAAGGTGACCTGCTTATGATGGAATGCTATGATTAATAATACATAATTTTTCCGATTGTTGACCTTTCCCTCTTTGGAGAGGTGGCAAAAGGCCGGGGTGGTTATTACCCAACCGCTGCATGCAACGTCTCTACTAAAACTTACTGCCAACTGAATACTAATTATTATATTTGTAGAAAAGCAGAAAAGAATGAAATTCAAGGTAGTATCGGATTACCAGCCTATGGGCGATCAGCCTCAGGCAATAAAACAACTGAGTGCAGGACTTAACGATGGTGAGCGTTTCCAAACCCTATTAGGGGTTACAGGATCGGGTAAAACATTTACCATGGCCAATGTTATTCAGGAGGTACAAAAACCAACCCTTGTACTGGCACATAACAAAACACTCGCTGCTCAGCTGTATAGCGAATTCAAACAGTTTTTCCCCGAAAATGCAGTTGAGTACTTTGTATCTTACTACGACTACTACCAACCCGAAGCTTATATTCCTGTAACAGGAACGTATATAGAAAAAGACCTTTCCATTAATGAGGAACTGGAAAAAATGCGTCTTAGTACCACTTCTTCCCTACTTTCCGGCAGGCGTGATATTATCGTGGTTGCTTCGGTTTCCTGCCTTTATGGTATTGGTAACCCGGTAGAGTTCCAAAAAAATGTTATTTCGATACAGCGTAATCAAATGATATCGCGCACCAAGCTCTTGCACCGTTTGGTACAAAGCCTTTATGCCCGTACCGAAGCCGATTTTACTCCCGGAACCTTCCGTATAAAGGGAGATACTGTCGAAGTTTTCCCTAGCTATGGCGATGAACCTTTCCGTATCCACTTTTTTGGAGATGAGATAGAAGAAATTGAAGCTTTTGATGCCAAGACATCCAAAGTGATCGAGAAATATGATCAACTGAACATTTACCCTGCCAATATGTTTGTTACAAGTCCGGACATATTACAGAATGCCATTTGGGACATACAGCAGGATTTGGTAAAACAGGTCGATTATTTTAAAGAAATCGGTAAACACTTAGAGGCAAAACGCCTTGAGGAACGTACCAATTTCGACCTCGAAATGATTCGCGAACTGGGTTATTGCTCAGGTATAGAGAACTACTCCCGTTATTTAGACCGAAGGTTACCAGGCACACGTCCGTTCTGTTTGCTGGATTATTTCCCTAAAGATTACCTTATGGTGATTGATGAAAGCCACGTAACCGTATCACAGGTACATGCTATGTATGGCGGTGACCGTTCCCGTAAAGAGAACCTGGTAGAATTTGGATTCAGGCTTCCGGCAGCGATGGACAACCGTCCGCTTAAATTTGAGGAATTTGAAGCCATGCAGAATCAGGTTGTATATGTGAGTGCTACCCCTGCCGATTATGAGCTGCAAAAAAGTGGCGGTGTATATGTAGAACAGGTAATACGTCCAACAGGACTGCTTGACCCTATTATCGAAGTACGCCCAAGCCTTAACCAAATCGATGACCTTATTGAAGAAATACAACAGCGCGTTGAAGTAGATGAGCGCGTATTGGTGACAACCCTTACCAAACGTATGGCCGAAGAACTTGCCAAATACCTTACCAAGCTATCTATTCGCTGCCGTTACATTCACTCCGAGGTAGATACCCTGGAGCGTGTAGAGATCATGCAGGATTTACGTAAAGGTATTTTTGATGTACTTATAGGGGTCAACCTTTTGCGCGAAGGACTCGATTTACCAGAAGTATCATTAGTAGCCATACTGGATGCCGATAAAGAAGGTTTTTTACGAAGCACCCGATCATTGACGCAGACTGTAGGTCGTGCTGCACGTAACGTAAACGGAAAAGCTATTATGTATGCTGACAGGATTACCGACAGTATGCAGCGTACCATAGACGAAACCAACTACAAACGCGAAAAACAGCACAATTACAATGTACTGCACGATCGTGTACCAATGGCACTAAATAAAAAGATCGAGAAAAACACATTGGGTAAAAGCAACGCTTATAAAATTGAACATGCTCCAAAAGTTGCTGCCGAACCCGATACTACCTATATGGCGAAAGGCGATATTGAAAAGATGATACGTGAAAAACGTAAGAACATGGAAAAAGCCGCTAAAGAACTTGACTTCTTACAGGCTGCCAAACTAAGAGATGAAATAAAAGTATTACAGGAGAAGATATAACTTGTCTTAATAAAAATTATGACCAGAGCAGAAACCATTATCGGTGTAAACGATGTACAGGGAAGTTCCATATGGTACCAGGCGCTATTAGGTTGTAAAAGCAATCATGGCGGTGATACATTCGAAATACTTATTGATAGTGATAGTACTGTAATACTATGTCTTCACAAATGGGGTGAACATCACCATCCAACTCTCATAGCTCCCAACTCTGAAATCGGCAATGGACTAATATTGTATTTCAGGGTGAGCGACCTCCAAAATGTATGGGAAAAGGCACAGGACCTAAATGCAGTTATAGAACAGCCACCGCATTATAATCCTAACTCAGAAAAGGATGAATTTGCATTACGTGATCCTGATGGTTATTATATAATTATATCTTTATAACCCTGTTAACACTAGCTTCACGCTTGTACAAAAAGATTGTCTAAACTCATATTACTATTTAATTAAACACAATGCAAACGACAAAACAACCTCAATTCAAACTGATAGGCCTCAACTTAGGTAAAAAGACCACTAATGAAAACGAACAGGCTGGTATTGATTGCGGTAGTTTATGGCAGCGTTTTGAAACAGAAGGTATTTATACCAAAATACCGAACAAGCTTACTGAGGAAGTTATTGCTGTTTATTTTGATTATGAGGGCGATCATACCCAACCCTACTCCTATTTTATTGGTTGTAAAGTAAATGTCGATACCCAAACACCGGAAGGACTGGACAGTTTACTTATACCTGAACAGGAGTATCAAAAAATAGTTGCTAAAGGTAAAATGCCTAATTGCGTAGCTGAAGCATGGAGAGCAATATGGAAATCAGGAATGGCGCGACCTTATACCTACGACTTTGAAGTATATGATTCACGCAGCCACGATTGGAATAATGAAGAAGTAGATATTTTTCTGGCTGTTAAATAAAAAAGACTATCACAAAATGTCATTTCGACTGTAGCGCAGTGAAATGGAGAAATCTCATTGAGTAATTATAATTTGAGATTTCCCGACTCCCCTATGTTTCGCTCGAAATGACATTTTGAAACAGTCCTTTATTAAATTTTCTCTAAAACTAAGCTGTTTGATTGTCAACAGTAGCTGTAGGTGCGTTTGTTTTTACAGATTCAATTCCGTTATCCCTTGCTGCAGTACTTTCATACATTTCACTTGTACCAATGATCTGTCCGTTCGAAGCTTTCAGGTTAAAATAAGGTTTATCATTTTTTGATGTAAGTTTTTCAAATCTTGCATCTTCTTGTGAATTCTTCCTTACAGACTCAATTCCGTTTTCACATCCCGCTTTAGAAGAATAACCTTCACTGGCAAGGATTCCCTGACCATTTCCTGCTTTTAAATTGAATTGGAATTCACCATTCGCTCTCTTCGTAATTACAAATTTTCCCATGCTTTAATTGGTTTTTAATTAATAAGATGATTATCGTATAGTAAATATACACGATATATTAATGCGAAAATTAATCGTTTTATTAAAACGTATTAAATAAATAACATTTTTTTAAGATTGTTTACCTTCCTAAATCTATCCTCCCCTTCCGTTTCTGTAATCAGAATTTTCATATATTTATAGGGTATCTGTAACCAACATTTCTACAATGAAAAAAAACTACCATATTGTTCTTGTTTTTTTGATTTTTCTCTGTTCTACAATGGCTTTTGCTCAAAAAGACAGTATTGCAGTAAACAATGACTCTATTAATACGGCAACACTTGATGCCTATAATACAAAGATTGCATTAATAGAACAGCAACGTGTAAGCGATTCGGTTAAGCGTGCCGCACTTGAAAAGCAGTTACTATCACTTAAAACAACCGATAACCTGAAGAAAGAAGAGTTACAGCAAAAACTTCAGGAACTAAACGACCGCGATGCAAAAAGGCTCACTGCAAAAAAAGCTGAGATTGATGCTTTAAGAGCAAAGGCCAAACCTTACCCTGTTACAGGTTTTTTTAATGATACACTATTTTCTATTTATACAAAGCAGGGAAGTTTTTCGGCTATGGAAAGGGCTCATGCCATTACAGGCCGCATAAAAGCAATGGGGGAAAACTATAAATTCACACCCGATTCCCTTGTTATTACCGAAGCAGAATCGACCATCGACCTGATGTATAGCGAAAATACTATAATCAGTATTTCAGAAAACGATGCATTATGGAACAATACCACCAAACAGGAACTTGCAAAACTCTACCAAAAAATAATTGCCGACGAGATTGTACATTATCGTAATGAAACGAGCTTTAGTACATTGGTAAAAGAGGTTGGTCTTGCTCTTTTAGTACTCGGGCTGCTTGGACTTTTAATTTATTTCTCTAACAGGCTTTTCAGGTGGACAGCCTCAAAGATCCAGCAGCAACAGGACAAAAAAATTAAAGGAATTAAGATTAAAAACTACGAGTTATTTGACGCAGGCAGGCAGGTAAGAGTATTCCTGATGCTAAACACCCTTGTAAAATGGATGTTCATCCTTCTTTTGATCTACATTACACTACCCATACTTTTTGGTATTTTCCCATGGACAGAGAATTTTGCCGATGCCTTATTTGGATACATCCTTAATCCGGTTAAAAAAATTGCTTTCGGATTCTGGAATTACCTTCCTAATCTAATTACTATAATTGTTTTGGTTGTAGTATTTAGGTATATCTTAAAGTTTGCACGCTTCCTAAAAACCGAAATTGCAAGAGGCAACCTTAGCATTCCTGGCTTTTACCCGGATTGGGCCAACCCTACTTACCAAATACTTCGTGTCCTTATATTAGCTTTCCTGGTCGTGGTAATTTTCCCTTACCTGCCGGGTAGTAATTCTCCTGTTTTTCAGGGAATATCGGTATTCCTTGGATTCCTGTTTACGTTTGGTTCTATGGGGTCGCTATCCAACATTATGGCAGGACTGGTACTTACCTATATGCGCGTATTTAAAATTAACGATAGGGTAAAAATTGGTGAAGTTGTAGGCGATGTTATCGAGAAATCACTACTGGTTACCCGTATACGCACCATCAAAAACGAAATTATTTCAATACCCAACTCAACGGTAATGAGCAGCCATACGATAAACTATAGTAGTGATACCGTAGAAAAAGGCCTGATACTGCATACAACTGTTACTATTGGTTATGATGTTCCATGGAAAGATGTTTACCAGGCTCTTATTACTGCCGCCGACAGAACCAATCTTCTTTTAAAAGAACCTAAACCATTTGTACTGCAAACCAACCTGGATGACTTTTATGTAGCCTACCAGATTAATGCTTATACTAAAGAGCCTAACAAACAGGCATCTATTTACTCAGACCTGCATCAGAATATTCAGGATACATTTAACGAAGCAGGAATAGAAATTATGTCGCCACATTACAGAGCTGCCCGTGACGGAAGCATGACTACCATACCGGCAAATTACCTTGATAAAGATTATCAGGCGCCGCCATTCAATGTAAATATTAACGGTGATAAAAATCTCTAAGTTTAATTTCCCCTATAAAAAATAGCTCCATAATGGAGCCATTTTTATTTACTTAGTAATGGAATTATTTTTTCCTTTTGCATTTTAGTGTCATCTCTCCAATCGTTATCCCTGTTATCTTTCCAGGTAGTAACTAAAATTACTTCACCTTCGTTATTTAGAAGGATATATTTAGAGAAATCATCAATATTTTCAAATTGTGGTGGTGTTATCTCAGTTACAAACTTCTTATTTCTCTTTTTGAGTTTTTCGCCATACACAGCATCATTCAAAACTGCTACTTTTACGGTTGGATCCAACTTTTTTATATGCTGATACCCCATCGCAACATTTTCAGTATTCATTCCATCTACCAATAGCACATAAAAATCCAGGTCATTTTCTTTAGCCAGTTTAATAGCTCCCGGCAAATGCAGTCGGCATGGTTCACACCAAATACCAAATGTAAAAAACAACGTATTCTTTTTATCGGAATTTTTAGCGATAGTAGCAATGCTACTGGTATCTACAGCTATAATTTCATTTTTTGAAGCAACAGAGCCCTCTTGCGCCTGAATACTAAACACAGATACAAAGGCACATAGAAGTAGTAGTTTTTTCATAATTTGGTTATGGTAGGTTGTTAGTTTTGTTGTGCCCTAAAGAGCGCCATTATTATATCCGGGTCGATCATACCCGTTGGTGAGCGTTTCATTTCTACAAGTACACCTTTCATAGCAAAAGGGCTCAATCCCATATTGATACCCATTTCACGAATGGCTACCTGTTCATTATCATGCAATACCCCGTCCGCCTGCATTAGTAATGCTAATCTGTAAAACTGTAATATACGTTGGTGTTCCGATTTGATAATAACTTTGTCTGCTGCCTCGTCAAAAAGGCTTTTAAAAACACTTTTTTCGATTCTAAGTTGCGATGCAACAATTGTTAGGAACTGTAATTCACGTTCGTGTATTTCTCCATCTATTCTCGCAAAAGCAATCATTTCGGACAACAGACTTAATTTCTCTTCGTAGGTATTCATTGAATTGGTAATTTCAGCTAATTTATTCTTTTGACCTAATAAATCAAAACAATATGGACTACAAATTTTTACTCCATATTTTGTACCTTACCTGTATGAATACAAATGCTCAGAATAATAACCTTTCTAAAAATGTGTCGACATTTATTATAAGTGCACCGCAGTTACAAACCGAAAAGAAAATTTGGGTTTATCTACCTGAGGGTTACAATAATAGCACAGAAAAGTATCCGGTGCTTTACATGCACGACGGACAAAACCTTTTTGATGGCACAGGTGAATGGCACATTGATGAACAGTTGGAAAGCTTGCACGCTAAAACAATAGTAATAAGCATAGAACATGGCGGCGACAAACGTGTTGACGAACTGAGTCCTTATATAAGCGAAAAATATGGCGGTGGCAATGCCGACAATTATCTCGATTTCCTTGTAAATACCCTAAAACCGTATGTAGACCAAAACTACCGAACCAAAAAAGACCACGAAAACACAACTATATTTGGTAGTTCAGTAGGTGGATTGGTCTCTTTCTATGCTGTTTTAAAATACCCAAAAGTATTTGGAAAAGCAGGTATCTTCTCCCCTTCTTTTTGGTTTGGTGAAGAAATATACGATCTGGTACATAACACACCTAAGCTTGATGCGAAACTGTATTTTATGGCCGGAGACCACGAAAGTAACGATATGGTAGCCGACATGGATCGCATGGTAGAACTTGTATTGAACAAGATGAATAAGAAAAAAGTACACAAAAAGATAGTTCATAACGGTCGACACAATGAAACCCTTTGGGCAAAAGAGTTTGCTGCAGCTTATTTATGGCTGATGGAGTAGTAATCTAGTCAATAATTTAACAGATAAATACATCAACATTATTCAAATCAACAAATAACACTACCTTTGTAAAAAAATAATGGAGATGAACAATAACGATGTATTCAAAAAGCTTCGTGTAGCGCTGCAGCTAAGAGATGACCAAATCGTAGAAATTTTAGAACTTGTCGATTTCAGAATATCTAAAGCAGAGCTTGGTGCTTTCTTTCGTAATGCAGACCACCCTAACTTTATGGAGTGTGGTGACCAGGTATTGCGTAACTTTCTTAATGGACTTGTAATCCATTTAAGAGGTACTAAAGAAAACCCAACGAACGCGATGGATATTATCGAGAAAAACAGGGCTGCCATTAAACAAAATGCCCAAAATAACGATAGACCGGCTGCTGCTCCATATGATAAGCCTAAAAAGCCTGCCGGTAAAAAGCCACCTATGAAGGGCCCGCCGCAACGTCCTAAAAAACCGGAACCAATTGTTGAAAAAGTAAAATTCAACAACGGTAAACTAAAGAAAAAGTAAGCATTTGCTTCCTACATAATAAAAACGACTGTCTAATTTAGACAGCCGTTTTATATTTAAAAATGATCCTTAATCTTATTTTGTGATTTCTGTAAAGGCCTCTTGATTTTCTAATAAAATAAGAAGCATTTTTATTTGACATACTTATCTGCTTCAGATCTGGCAATTGAATCTAGCTTTTTACTTTGATAAAATAGGAGACAAGAATTCATAATACTTTTTTTACCATTGAAATCCCCATAAGTCTCTACTTCAATCTTAGAGGCTTCTTCCTTAGCTATCTTTATAATATTACTTTGAATACCGTCATTAGCTAATCCATCAAAACTCCCAAGCAAATCTTCAATTTGCATTAACTTCAAAATTTCTTTATTCTGATAAGCGTATTCCAGACAACAGCAAAAAGATTGAACTTTATAAAAGTGTACAAATCCTTCCTTTTGATTTTTAATCAAAATTTCATCCTCTTGTAATTTATCACGATCTATATCATTTAGGTTATTCTTTTTTGAAGAAGAACACCCTAAAAATATAAGAATTACAAATAATAACAATATTCTATTCATAATTAATCTCTTAGAATCAAATATTTAAATTATAGAAATCTATCAGTAGCATATAAGACGTAAAACTGGTAGAACTAACAAAATAGCGAAAAAAAGAGCCCTAAGGCTCTTTCTTATTTTTATTCTGGTGATACTACCGGGCCATCCCATTGAGAGATGCCTCCCACAAGATTATAAGTAGTTTCAAACCCTAACTGCTGCATAATACTGCAAGCCTGACCACTACGGCCTCCGGCAGCACAGTATATATAATAGTTTTTAGCTTTATCCAATTCTTCTACAGCATAAATAAAGCCTTGTCCTTTGTAAATGTCAATATTAATGGCACCAGGTATAATTCCACGATTCCACTCATCTTCGGTACGAACGTCAAGTATTACAGCATTGCTGTCTTCCTGAGCCTTTTCCCACCATTCTTGTTGTGATATATTCATTTCTGTCTGTTTATTTTTGGCAAAGGTATTATGCTTTTATCGAACAGCCAATAGCCTTAGTCTCTTTTACAGTAACTTCTTTACCTTTAACCAAAGCATCTACAGCATTCTCAACATATTTTTGCTTAACAGCAGCAGCATCTTCATAATTATCATCGATAGCACCAATGTATTTTACGACATTGCCTTTAGCTGTTTTTTGCAGCACATATACATGAGGTGTTTTAGTCGCACCATATTGAGGATAGATCTTCTGTCCTTCATCTAACAGGTATGGAAAACTGAATTTTTTCTCCTTTGCTCTTTCCTGCATTTTAGGGAAGCTGTCATCTTTTTGTTTCTCCGGATTGTTAGGGTTGATTGCCACAACCGGGTAACCCAGTTTTTTATATTTTTTATCAAGAGCAATGATCCTATCTTCATAAGCAACAGCATACGGGCAGTGGTTGCAGGTAAAAACAACAATATACCCTTTAGCCTCTTTCATATCCTTTAGTGAAACCTTTTTATTATCTACATTCTTAAGGCTAAAATCGGTTGCTATATCCCCTATCTTGTAGCCTTCAGCTATTGGCTTAACCGAAAAAGCAGCCAAAAGGCCTACTATCATTAATGCACCCAAAATTTTTATTGTTTTCATAAAATATAAATTATTTAAAATTGCTTACTTCTTTTTCTAACTCTGCGTAGGTAAAGGATTTTTCAAAAAACTTACGCTTGTTCTTATTATATATTAATGTTGCCGGCAGTGCCCCACTCCAGGTAGAGTCTACTTTAGGAAGCCAGGTGTTTTGGTCTGGATCCCTTAAATATACTATATCCGATTTTAATTGCTTTTCTTTAATAAATGGCAATAGCTTGCTTTCAATCATTTTAAACATATCCAGGCTCACGAGCATCACTTTTACTTTATGATCCTTATAATTAGCGTTTAGCTTCTCAAAATGAGGCAACTCTTCCACACACGGAACACACCATGTTGCCCAAAAATTCACAACATAAGTAGTATCATTTTTCTGAGTAAGAAAGTATTCCAGCTTATCAAAGTCATATGCTTTAACACTAACACCATCTTTAGTATATACTTTTAATGGCTTAGGCTCTTGTGGTTTTTCAATTACAGGCTCTGTTGCCTTCTCCTCTTTTTTATTGCAAGATATTAATACACTGCTTGTAAACAGTAATAATAATACCTTATTTATCAATTTATTCTTCATAAAATTCGGTCTTTATTAATCCTCTAAAATTAGAGCAAAAAATACACCTCTAAAAATTTTAAGGAATTTTTAACACAACGTTTGTATATACAACTATAAATCTTAATACATTTGTACATACAAATTTTGTACTTACAAATATGAAAATAGAAGATGTAATAAAATCAACTACTGCAATGTCTTTAAGCAAAAAGACACTGCTTAATATTATGTACACGCAAAATATTATAGCCGAAAGCTTTAATGATGTCCTAAAACAACACGACTTGTCTTCCGAGCAGTTTAATGTATTAAGGATACTAAGAGGGCAAAAAGGAAAACCGGCAAACATGTGTGTGATACAGGAACGAATGATTGCAAAAACAAGCAATACAACCCGTTTAGTAGACAAATTATTACTAAAAGGACTTGTTACCCGCAGGATATGCGAGGAGAACCGAAGAAAAATGGAAATTTTGATTACAGAAAGAGGTCTTGAACTTTTGACAGAACTTGACCCTAATGTAGAAAAGCATGAAAATAAATTCTCCAATAACCTTACACAAGGCGAACTGGAAGAACTAAACACCCTGTTAGAAAAATACAGGACATTTTAATAAATTCAGATTTAAAATTATGACAACTTACATAGAAAGTTTAAAATGGCGTTATGCCACAAAAAAATATGATACTACAAAAAAAGTATCAAAAGAAGATCTTGAAACTCTTAAAGAAGCAGTAAAACTAAGTGTATCATCTGCAGGATTACAGCCCTATAAAATTATAGTTGTTGAAAGTGCTGAAATGCGTGAAAAACTTAAAGACGCTGCAGGAGGGAATAACCAAAATCTCATTATGGACGCGTCACATTTGTTTATTTTTGCCAATGAAGTTAATGTAGGCGAAAAACACATCGATGACTATTTTAATAATATTATGAGAACCAGAGGTATTGAAGCTAATAGTTTAAATGTTTTTAGGGATTCTCTAACAGGCTTTTTAGGAAGCTTATCGATAGAGGATAAAAATGCATGGACAGTAAAACAATCATACATTGCACTATCCACACTTGTCAATTCTGCTGCTTTATTAAAAATTGACACTACTGCTATGGAAGGCTTTAATGCTGCTCAGTTTAATGAAATACTTGGACTTGAAAAACTGGGTCTTAACGCCGCAGTTATTGCAACAATAGGTTATCGTCACGAAGAAGATGCTATGCAGCATGCCGTTAAAGTGAGAAAATCAAACGAAGAATTATTTATTACCCTTTAATTAATAACCCAAAATAAATTTTTAAAAAACAATTAAAACGATGAAAAATCTAAAAACAATTGCAATTGCATTAGTAGTATCACTAACAACACTAACAGCTACTGCTCAGGACAAAAAAATTAACGCTGCTAAAAGTAAAATTAGCTGGGTTGGTGAAAAACTAACAGGAAAACACGAAGGTACTATCAACATTAAAGATGGTGTTCTTAACTTTAAAGGCGGAAAACTTTCTGGTGGTAATGTAACTGTAGACATGAACTCTATCACGGTAACAGATCTTAAAGCTGGCGAAGGTAAAGAAAAACTGGAAGGACACTTAAAAAATGCTGATTTCTTTGGTACTGACAAATTTGCTACTTCTAAAATTGTTTTCAAATCTGTAAAAGCTAAAACAGCTGGTGTTTACACAGTAACTGCAGATCTTACAATAAAAAACATTACTAAACCGGTAACTTTCGATCTTACTGTAGGTAAGAATTCTGCAACTTCAACATTTAAAGTAGACAGAACTAAATATGGTATTGAATATGGCTCTAAAAGTTTCTTCGAAAGCATTGGTGACAAAGCTATTTACGATGAATTCGAATTAACTGTTAACCTACAGTTCTAATAATATAGATTTAAATTGAAAATGAAACCCTGATTCATATTGGGGTTTTATTTTACCTACTACTCTTCTGCCCCCTTAGAGTTGGTAATTGTAAAAAACACCTGACGGATAATCCATCAGGTGTTTTTTATTTATCGAAACCTGTTAGGAAGTATCTCTTTAAAACAACCCTTCTATTGAAAGATAACGTTCGCCAGTATCATAGTTAAAAGTAACTACAACAGCATCCTGAGGTATTTCAGCCAACTTTTTATTTACAGCAGCCAACGATGCTCCTGTAGAAACTCCTGCTAGTATCCCTTCCCGTTTTGCTACATTACGTGCAAAGTCATACGATTCTTCTTTTCCAACCTGTATAACCCCATCAATAAGCTCACTTTGGTAGATAGAAGGTACAAACCCCGCCCCTATTCCTTGTAAAGGATGTAGCCCTGGGCTTCCTCCGCTTAATACAGGCGATAATTCCGGTTCAACAGCAAATACCTTCAGATAAGGAAATTTTTGCTTTAAAAGAGCCGCTACGCCCGTAATATGACCTCCAGTACCTACTCCTGTGATTAAATAGTCTATTCCCTCAGGAAAATCCTCTAATAATTCTTGTGCTGTAGTTTTTTTATGCACCTCAACATTAGCTGGATTATCAAACTGGCGTGGCGACCACGCATTGGGTGTAGAAGCCGTAAGCTCGGCAGCCTTTTCAATAGCTCCTTTCATTCCTTTTTCACGTGGCGTAAGCTCAAACTCTGCCCCATAGATCGACATAAGCTTTCTGCGCTCCACACTCATCGACTCCGGCATAACCAAAATAAGCTTATATCCTTTTACCGCCGCTACCAAAGCCAACCCAATACCGGTATTACCCGATGTAGGTTCTATAATCACACTATCCGGTTTTAGTATGCCTTTAGCCTCGGCATCTTCTACCATTGCCAAAGCAATTCTGTCTTTAATACTGTTTCCGGGGTTATTACGCTCCAGTTTTATCCATACGTTACGGTTAGGAAATAATTTATTAAGCTTTACATGTGGCGTTTTGCCTATAGTTTCTAAAATGCTGTTAGCTTTCATATATTGATTTTTTATATTACAAAATTTAAAGGTTCAGGAAACACTTCCCTGCTTTTTATGGCAACCTCACTCTTGTGGTATACCAATGAATTTGCCGGAACCGAGGTGGTTATCCATACGTTTCCGCCAATAATGCTTCCGTCTCCAATTTGGGTAGCACCACCCAAAATAGTTGCATTGGCATAAATAGTAACATTATTGCCAATTGTCGGGTGACGTTTAATCGATGATTCTGCTTTACTTACACTAAGCGCTCCCAAGGTTACACCCTGGTATATTTTTACATCGTCGCCCAGTACCGATGTTTCTCCAATTACGATACCCGTACCATGATCTATAAAAAAACGTTCGCCAATTTTTGCTCCGGGATGTATATCTATTCCGGTTCGGCCATGTACATATTCGCTCATCATCCTGGGTAGTATTGGTACATTATTTTGCCATAGCTCATGAGCCATCCGATAAACGGCAATAGCAAAAAATCCGGGATACGAAATAAGCACTTCCGATCGTGATTTTGCGGCAGGATCAAATTCAAAAATGGCTTTTAAATCATCTTCAAGTTTTTGATGAAGTATAACTATCTTATGTTTTAAAGATAAGATTAATATATTAACTTTTATTTTATCTAAACCTGTAAGTAAAAGAAGATTCGAAATTACCTCTTCAAGCTCTTTTTCTTTCGTCAAAAAATAGTCATAATCGGCATATTCCTCTCCTATGCAAAAGAGCCATTTAAAGAATTCTTCTATCCAATATTCGGTTTTTTCTTTGTCTGGCAGCGTACCAAATTTTAAATAATTAGCAGTATAAATAGTATGTTTCATTGTTGAATTTTAAATAAAAAAAGCCCCTCTTTTCAGAGGAGCTTTTGCATTATTAGATAAGATTTAATCTAATTTATAGTATAGCAAATGCATCCCCTAAATGAGAGAACAACATAAGCAAGCCATATAAATTGGAGTAAATTCCATTGTGTTTTTGTTTTAAAGAAAGACAAAGGTATATAAAAATATTTAATAGTCTACTAATTTAGTAGATTAATAACATTCTCAAATCAAGAGATAATGTTTTATACATTTGCGACAAGATCCCATATTATTATGAAGAAAATTTTGGTTATAGACAACTACGACAGCTTTACCTACAACCTTGTGCACTACCTTGAAGACCTTGACTGCAAGGTTACTGTACTGCGAAATGATGAAATATCTATTGACGAACCTGCACAATACGACAAAATATTACTTTCACCCGGACCAGGAGTTCCTGATGAAGCAGGCCTTCTAAAAGACATCATAAAACGATATGCTAACTCAAAAAGCATACTCGGAATCTGTCTCGGTCAGCAGGCCATTGCAGAAGTATTTGGAGGTAGCCTGATCAACCTTGAAAAGGTATATCATGGGGTTGCAAGACCTATACATATTATAGTTGATAACGAACCTCTTTTTACCGGACTCAATACCGAGATAGAGGTAGGCCGATACCATTCCTGGAGTGTCGATCCAACTACTTTACCAGACGTTTTAGAAACAACATCTGTAGATAAAGAAGGTAATATTATGTCTCTAAGGCATACCATTTACGATGTAAAAGGAGTGCAATTTCACCCCGAATCGATACTTACGCCCGATGGAAATAAAATATTAGCCAATTGGTTGTCTCAATAACCATACATAAATAAAAACTTCATATAAATACACATATACTTCTGAATAAAAGTATTTTAAATATACACTATAGATAAATACTATAGCTGCTTTCGAAAACGTTTTCTGTTAATCAGTTGTTAATAGAGCTATTAAACAAATGTTTAATTTAAACAGTTGTTTAACTTTGTGCCGGAATTTTAGAAAACAGTTATGACCGAATTTAACGACAAGCAAATTGACATTCTGCAAGCTGCAGAAAAGTTGTTTGCAGAAGAAGGATATGACGGCACTTCCATCAGGACAATTGCAAAGGAAGCCTCTGTTAATATCGCAATGATATCTTACTACTTTGGGTCTAAAGAAAAGCTTCTCGAAGCACTTATCATACACCGTACTACGGGTATGAAAATTCAGCTTGAGAACATCTTTAAAGAAGACCTTACCCCTCTCGAAAAAGTAGACCGCCTTATTGATCTTTATATATCGCGGATAAACAAAAACAAATGCATGTACCAGATCCTCCATTTTGAACTTTCTACCAAGAAAAGGATCATGGATATGAATGCATTTAAAAATGTGAAAATCGAAAACCTTCAGGCATTTACCAAAATAATACAGGAAGGACAGGAACTGGGTCATTTTAGGAAAGACATAAATATCACCCTTATCCCCCCAACTATCATGGGCACCTTAGTGCATTTCCAAATGAACAGGCCGTTTTTTGAGCCTATTCTTGGGATTGTATCCGAGGAACAATACGAAAACTACATCAAGAACGAGCTCACTGCTCATATTAAACAAACCATTAAAGCGCTTTTAGTACATGAAAATTAAACATTTACTGCCCGGCGGCCTGCTTTTATTCACTTTTGCCCTGCATGCGCAGGAAAAGAAACTTACACTGGATGAAGCTATATCGCTGGCAGTTACCAAAAGTAACGAAGCAACTCTGGCAGAAACCAGGGTGGCTACCTCAAAATTCGACGTGGATAATGCCAAAAACAATATCTACCCCGATTTTAAAATATCCGGTCAATACATGAGGATCACCAATCCTACTGTTAACCTACGGATACCTTTGGGCGGAGAAAGCAACGAACCTGCAGAGGGTGAAAACACCTCATCATCACCGGAAGTAAACCGCATAATGATGGGTCAGGCTACGCTTAGCATGCCTTTATTCTCCGGATTTAAGCTAAGAAACAGTGTTGATGCATCAGAAAACATGCACCAGGCACAAACATTTAATGCTGCCAATACCAAAGAACAGTTGGCTATGCAAACGGTTATGCTGTATGTTAACCTGTATAAAGCACAGGAATCGGTTAAACTGATACAGGAAAACCTAAAAAGCGCCAACCAACGTGTTACCGATTTTAGCGCTTTGGAACAAAATGGACTTTTAGCACGTAACGACTTCTTGAAAGCACAGTTGCAAGCTAGCAATATACAGCTTACACTGGACGATGCCCGAAAAAAGGTGTCTACTATCAATTATCAGCTAATAACGCTTCTAAAGCTTCCTGAAGGCACGCTAGTGAGTCCTAACAACGCTTACTTTAAAAACGCAAATGGTATTACGCCATCTGTAACACAAAGTGAGGCTATAGCACAACGCAGCGACCTGGAAGCATTAAGATGGCAGCAAAAGGCAAACGAGTCGAATGTTAAGGTTGCAAAAGGCGACTACTACCCTTCTATTGCTTTTACAGCAGGTTATGTAGCTTTAGATATTCAGAATGTTGTTCAGGTATACAACGCCGTTAATGTAGGTGTAGGCTTATCATACGATATTTCGAACATCTTTAAAAATAACAAAAAGGTAAAAGCTGCCGAAAGCCGTGCCGAAGAAACAAGGCAACAGGTTGAAATAATGACCGATCGCGTTAAAGTACAGGTACAGGAGTCTTTAGAAAACTATAATCTAAGTCTTAAACAAAGTAAAGTATATACCGAAGCTGTAGAACAAGCTACTGAAAACTACAGGATCGTTAACGACAAATACGATAACGGACTTGTAGACACAAATGACTTACTAGAAGCAGATGTACAGCAATTACAAGCAAAAATAAACGAGGCTTTCTCTAAAGCCGACATAACCCAGCGTTACTACGAACTGCTTAACGCGTCGGGAAAACTAACTAATTCTTTTAATCTTACCTCTACAAAATAATAATCATGGAAAAGAAACAGACAAATAAAAAGTTCCTTGTTATACTTATCGTCCTGGTTGTACTGGGCGCTTCTTACGGAATTTATAAATACATGCATTCGCTAGCTCACGAAGAGACAGATGATGCCCAAATAGAAAAAAACATGAACCCTATACTGCCAAGGGTAACTGGATACATAACCAAAGTATATGTAAAGGATAACGACTTCGTTAAAAAAGGCGATACCCTTTTTACGATAGATGATAAAGATTATGTAGTAAAAGTTGAAGAAGCAAAAGCAGCTCTTGCAGCAGCAGAAGGAAGCTTTGAAGCCTCTAAAGCAGACGTAGGTGGAGCATCAGCAAATATTTCAGTGTCCGAAGCTAATGTACAGTCATCTAAAGGAAACATTGAAGCTGCTAAAGTAAGACTTTGGAGAGCTACAAATGATTTTCAGCGTTTTGAGAACCTGTACAAAAACCACTCTATAACGAAACAACAGTTTGAGCAGGCGCAGGCAGCTAAGCAGGAAGCAGAGGCTCAGTTAAAAGTATTACAACAGGCAGAGAACGCCAGCAACTACCAAAAAAGCGTAATCGTTTCACGATCTAACGTAACCGGAAAACAGGTTGATGTAGCTGCCGCAAACATTAAAAAAGCTCAGGCAATGCTAGATGCTGCTAAACTTAATTTGGCTTATACTGTAGTAACAGCTTCTATCGACGGGCAGGTTTCAACTATAGATATTCAGCCAGGACAATTGGTACAACCGGGTCAGGCTTTATTTTATATCATCAACAATCAGGATGCATGGGTTGTGGCTAACTTTAAAGAGACACAGCTTAACAAAATGAAAGAAGGACAAAAAGTAACCATCATTGCAGATGCTTACCCGGATGTGAAATTTGAAGGTATACTTACCTCCTTCTCCCCAGCAACAGGATCACGTTTCTCTTTACTTCCTCCTGATAACGCTACTGGAAACTTTGTAAAAACAATTCAAAGGCTTCCTGTAAAAATTAGTCTTACTGAGAATAATGATAAAGAAAAAATCAAGCTGCTTCGCCCGGGTATGAACGTAGAAGTAGACGTACACGTAAAATAATATGGCAGGAGTAGCAGCAACAGCAGACGATAGTCTGGTAGAATATGGCTTCAGGCGCGTTATCATCACGATAACGGCAGTACTATGTGCGTTGCTTGAAATTGTAGATACCACTATTGTAAACGTAGCATTAAGCGACATGCGCGGTACACTGGGTGCAACACTTACAGATGTTGCATGGGTTATTACCGCCTATGCCATTGCTAACGTAATTGTGATCCCTATGACAAGCTGGCTTTCGCAGCAGTTTGGACGTAGAAACTATTTTGCAGTATCCATTATCATCTTTACAGTTGCCTCCTTTTTGTGTGGTAATGCAACGAATATATGGGAACTGGTAGTCTTTCGTTTTATACAGGGACTTGGTGGTGGAGCGCTTCTTGTAACGGCGCAAACCATTATAACAGAAAGCTACCCGGTAGCAAAACGAGGAATGGCACAGGCTATTTACGGTATGGGTGTAATTGTAGGCCCTACCCTTGGTCCACCATTAGGAGGTTATATTATTAAAAATTACGAATGGCCTTATATATTTTACATCAACATTCCATTGGGTATTATAGCAACGTTGTTAACCCTTATGTATGTAAAAAGTCCTAAGTATGGCGAAAAACTAAAAGCCAATCAGGTAGACTGGATTGGTATAGGTTTATTAGCTGCATTTATTGGATCATTACAATACATACTGGAACATGGGCAGCAGGACGACTGGTTTGCAGATGGTACCATAGTTACCTTAAGCGTAGTAACCGTTTTTGGTTTATTAGGGTTCATCTGGAGAGAAATGACTTATGCCCACCCTATTGTAAACCTTAAGGTATTAGGCGATAGTAACCTTCGTATAGGTACTATAATGTGTTTTATATTAGGATTCGGACTGTATGGTACAACATTTATAGTACCTATTTACACCCAATCGGTTTTAGGCTGGGATGCTTTAGATACAGGACTTTTATTAATACCAAGTTCATTGACTACTGCTTTTATGATGCCTATTATTGGTAAAATGATACAACGTGGCATTCCGCAAACGTATATGGTAGCCGTTGGTTTCCTTATCTTTTTCGGATTTACGTTCTGGATGCACAATGTACTCACACCTGATACCGGTGCTGAACATATGTTCTGGCCGTTAATATTGCGTGGTATGGGGTTAGGTTTACTATTCGTACCTATTACCACCCTGTCACTATCTACCCTAAAAGGAAAAAGCATTGGAGAAGGTGCCGCCTTTACCGGGATGATGCGCCAATTGGGCGGATCGTTTGGTATTGCCATCATAACTACTTTTATTTCGCGTTTTGGGCAGCAGCACAGGGTCGATTTGGTTTCGCACCTAAATACTACCAGCTATGAGGTACAACAGCGTATAATGCAGTTAAAACAAGGATTTATGGCTAAAGGCTTTAGCGCAAGCGAGGCATTAGCAAAAGCCCATCAAGTAATGGACCTGTCGGTAACAAAACAGGCAACAGTATTATCGTTCATGGATATCTTTATGTACCTGGGTATACTCTTCCTTGTTTGCATACCGTTTATATTGCTTGTAAAACGAGGAAAAGGAAAAATTGACATGGCAGATGCTATGCACTAAAAACTAATAATATGAACGATAAGTATAATCATTATAAAATCACTCTCGAACATACCTATAATCCGAAAGATGAAAAACTTCAGGAACCTATACAAGTTGAGTTTGACAACCACGACAACATTTTTGTTATCATAGAAAAGCTTCAGGAACGTAGTCTTTTTAATGATGAGAATCAGGAAACAGAGTTTGCAATTGGACTTAAGATGTTTAGCGAAGTAATGCTTAGAAATAAGGAAAACCCTTTGTTTGAGGAGTTCCTTCCAGCATTTAAAGATTTTATGAAAAAGCTCAAATCAACATAAGGGATTTGAGAACTCAAAATAAATTTTAGAATATAATTGTTTGGTTTGAATGAAAAACTCCGGATACTGAATAGCTCCGGAGTTTTTTTATTACTTAATCTAATCACTGGACGCAAACTAGCGTGTAAATACCAGTGTATTATCTTTAGAAAGTTTAGGATCGAATTTGTATCCATCATAATCAAAACCTTTAAGCCCTTTAAGCGTTTTTACATTATGATCTATAATATAACGTACCATCATACCTCTCGCCTTCTTGGCAAAAAAGCTTACCATACGCAGTTCTCCATCTTTATAATCTTTAAACTCAGGCGTTATAACAGGTACTTTAAGCGCTTTTATATCAACTGCATCAAAGTATTCTTTACTTGCAAGGTTTATAAACAGCTCTTTATCTTTCAATTCTTCATTAAGAGCCTCTGTAATGGTTGGTTTCCAAAACTCATATAAATTCTTTTTACCATCTACAGGAAGCTGTGTGCCCATTTCTAAACGGTATGGCTGTATCAGGTCAAGTGGTTTTAATAAACCATACAAACCCGAAAGTATTCGCAATGTATCCTGAAGCCTGTTTAGTTTAGCCGTAGGTATAGTATAAGCATCCAGTCCTGTGTATACATCGCCATTAAAGGCATATACTGCAGGTCGGGCATTTTTTGTAGTAAAAGGAGTTTTCCATTCCTGGTTGCGCTGCCAGTTCAGGTCGGCCAGTTTGCCCGATATAGCCATTAAATCACACAGTTGTGCAGGCGTTTTGTGCTTAAGCGTTCCCTGGACGATCTCAGATTTCTCTAAAAAGACAGGCTGAGTACTTTTGCGCGATGGTAATTTGGTTTCGAAATCCAGCGATTTGGCGGGCGATATAACAATTTTCATGAATCTTATTTTATGCTTCTCAAAAGTACTACGCAAAAAGCATTTGTACAATAAGTATTTTCCTATATTAGCACATATCAAACCACTAAAAGATGCAGGACTATATCATTCAGACCAAATCACTCAATTTTAAATACTCTAAGTACCGCAAAGTACTCGACGATGTTTCTCTAAATATCCCTAAAGGATCTATATATGGTTTTTTGGGTCCTAACGGTGCCGGAAAATCGACAACAATGAGGCTGTTAACGGGAATAATCTCCGAACAGCACGATGCTATTAGTGTTTTCGGCAAGCCATTAAAAGACCAATTGCCACAGGTTTTTGACACTATAGGATCGCTTGTAGAGAGTCCTGCTCTCTATCTGCACCTTAGCGGATATAACAACCTTAAATATATAGCAAAACTACGCAATATCCCCGAAAGCAGAATTGATGAGGTATTGGAACTGGTAGATCTTTCCAGAGATGCCAAACGCAAAGCAAAACAATACTCGTTGGGAATGAAACAGCGTCTTGCTATTGCAATGGCATTACTGAATGAACCTGAACTTTTATTACTTGATGAGCCTGTAAATGGTCTTGACCCTAATGGCATTCAGGACATCAGGAAGCTGCTTGTTAAGCTAAATCGTGAAAAAGGTGTCACCATTTTTGTATCGAGCCACCTTTTAGCAGAAATTGAAAAAATGTGTACCCATGTCGGTATTATCAGCAATGGAAAGCTTCGCTTTGAAGGTACTATTGAGGAACTTGCAAAACATTCGGGAGCTTGTAAAATACAACTAACCGTTAAGGATGCAACACGCTGGCACGAACAATTGCTAACAAACCATCCTACTGCCCTATTACAAAGTTCAACACAGGTAACACTGGAGCTACAGGACAGGGAAGCCATTCCTGATTTTGCGAAAAATCTTATAACACAAGGTGCACACCTGTATGAAATCAAAATACTGGACGGCCTAGAAGAGTGGTTCATGTCATTAGTAAATCAAAAATAACACCTCAACACCAGCTATAACGATGCAAAATTTTATAACTGCCCTAAAAGCAGAACATATCAAAAAGAAAGGTACAGGTATTTACGTACTCAGTATAATACTTGGAGCAATACTGCCTATAATATTTACTATTGCCCAGTTTTTCGAAAAAGGAAAAATAGGATCATCTATCCCTTATAATTATTACTTATCATCTATCGAAATCTTACTCGAAGGTTTTGCCGGTTTTTTCTTCCCATTGCTTATCATCATTACCGTAAGCCGAATTACCCAGCTCGATCATAAAAATGGAGGCTGGCAACTTATGGAAACCCAACCCATAAGAAAGATATCCATTTATTTCTCTAAGTTTTCGGTGGTACTTATATCAAACCTTATCGCTATACTTTCGCTTGTAGTTGTAAGTTATTTGGGATCATGGATATTGAGTTTAGTTAAAGGTATCCCTCAGGATGCTACTACCGATTTTGCTTTCGCAGAAATATTTTGGCTTATTACCCGCCTGTTCATTGCCGGATTGTTCTTTACAGCATTACAATATGCAATTTCTGTATTACTGCCAAGTTTTATATGGTCTATACTTATAGGTTTCTTTTTATTATTGGCATTTATCTTCTTAAAAGCATTTAATGTTACCCCTGATTATTATCCATTGGAGCTACTGGATAAAGTTAGTACCTACAAAAAAGGCAGTCAGTTAGGCTATTGGATCACCTATTCCGAAACCCTAAGTGTACTATGCAGTATTATACTACTATACATAGGTTTCGAATGGTACAAGCATAAAAATTTAAGACTTGCATTTTTTAGCAAAAGTTCGCACGCATTAAAACTCATAGCCGTACTTGTAATTGTTGGTGGCTTATTGGCGTATGTACTTATGCCAAATACTATGGAATCGCATAACAAAACAGTTATAAGCGGTAAAATTGAAGGAGACAAAAAATTCGACGCTGTTTACCTTACCGACCCTTTTGCAGACGACACTCTAGCTGTGATCCCGGTTAAAAACAATATGTTTCATTATGTTATAACTCGAAAAATCCCTTTAGATAATTATACTATCAATATTAACAATGTTGGCAATGGTAAATTAGCCTTTGGTAATAACGATAGTTTGTATTTAGATATCAAACAGCGTGAAAACAATGTTTCTGTTATAGTAACCGGTACACGCCTTGCTGAAAATCAATACATAAAAAAAGAAGAGAACAGCTACACCATGGCTTCATATTATATTGAACAAAATGTACAAATGGACAATCCTGATTTCATTACGTCCCAAATTGTAGACGAATGGAAAGAAACGATGTCAGCTTCCGATAAATACAAAACGGTAGACAACTATGTTCCACGAGAGGATTTCATGGAAAGAAATAAAAAAATGGTTACCATTACATTCCTTAATCTTTGGAACGAGTTTGTAAAAAAGCGTGCCATTATGTTCCCTAAAGAGAAAACGGAAGAAAGTGCTGATATTAAAACCATGAAAAAAAGAGTACCTCTTAATGATGAGAGCCTTTTGAGCAATGAAGAGTATTTTAAATATGTAAGATCAGAAATGATCGCTCCTAATAAGGAAGATATAGACGAAAATGCAAAATCGCTATTGGCAATAGCAAAACTGCCTTCGGGTGTGTTTAAGGATAAAATGTTATACTATCAGCTTAACAATAGCCTTAAGGATGCTTCTACAACGGCAGAAAGAGCACAACTACTGGTACGATACAGCAATAACTTTGCAGATAAAAAATACCTTACCTACACCCTTGCAAACAATAAGCTTATAGAAAGTCTTGGTAAGGGTATGCCAGCCCCATTTTTTGATGCCTCTTCTCAGGATGGCAAACAATATAACCTTGCTGATTTTAAAGGTAAGTATGTAGTTATAGACGTTTGGGCTACCTGGTGTGGCCCCTGCAAACAGGAATCTCCGTTTTTTGAGAAAATGGCCATTAAATATAAAAATGAACCTGTTCAGTTTATTGCAATAAGCACTGACCAACGAATTGACAAATGGCTTGTAGAGGCAAAAGCCAAATCTAAATCAGTATTACAGCTACATATAAATAATGATAACCAGTTTAGCAAAGCATTTGATATACAATTCATCCCTCGATTTATATTGATAGATCCGCAGGGTAATTTTGTAAATTCAAAAATGCCATCGCCTAGCGATAAGATTTTCGAAAAACTGCTAAGGGAAGCCCTTGGTCTTCCTGAACAAAAATAGTTTACCATTACAATAAAGTTCCGGCGCTGCTTAGTATAACTACTTTGCAGCGCCTTCTTTTTTACAAAAATCTTATATTTGTTTAAAGCTGATATTTATTATGGACATGTATTCTCAAATAGACAATAGCATTAGTCGCTATGTTACCTTTTCTAAAGAAGAACTGGATATTTTTAATTCGCTGCTGGAATACAGGAAAGTCCCTAAAAAAACCATTATGCTACACGAAGGCGAAATGTGCAACTTCGAAGCATTCGTAATTAAAGGCTGTGTAAGGAAATATTACATAGATGCTAATGGCTTTGAGGTAATACTTCAATTTGCCATAGAAGATGCCTGGATAGGTGATAATTCCTTTAGTATTTATGAAGATAAACCCAGCAGAGTATTTATAGAAACACTCGAAGATTGTGAGTTTCTTACTTTTAATCCGGAAACCAAAGAAGAATTGTTTGCAAGAGCTCCAAAGTTCGAAAGGGCTTTTCGCATACTTATTCAGCGCCACCTTACAATTACGCAGGATCGTTTGTTTAATACAATATCTAAGCCAGCAATGGAGAAATATCTCGATTTCCTGGAGCTCTACCCTACCGTACCTCAACGTGTAGCACAACATTATATCGCTTCTTATCTTGGCATTTCCGCCGAGTTTCTTAGTAAAGTAAGAGCCAAGATCGCGAAACAGTAAAGTAGTAGTGAGATATTAGTATTGAGAATTGAGACGATAGATGATTAAGGTCTTACTCAATTCTCAATTCTCAATTCTCAATTCTCAATTCTCAATTCTCAATTCTCAATTCGTTTTTTCTTGTCCTAGTTCAATGCTCAGGTTTTTATTATGCCGCAACTTTGCAGTGTAATAATTAAACAACTGCATTATGGACAGAAAAGATTTTATCAAAAAAGGACTGATGGGAACAGGAATGTTTATTACATCAGCCGCAATTGGGGATACTTTAAATAGTGATACTTTAAAAAATGACATTGACGAGATACAACCATTAGAGCCTATTGGTTACAACCATTTGCCTAATGCCAATGCGCTTATATTAGAAAACACCGTATTGCACAAAGCAAATACCCGTGGGCACGCCAATCACGGTTGGTTAGATTCTCACCACTCATTTAGTTTTGCAAACTACCATAACCCAGACAGGATGCACTTTGGTGTTCTTAGGGTATTGAATGACGACCGCGTAGATGCCGGAATGGGCTTTGGTACACATCCGCATGACAATATGGAAATTATCTCTATACCACTTGAAGGAGATTTGGAACACAAAGACAGTATGGGAACTACTGCTGTAATTAAAAAAGGAGATATTCAGGTAATGAGTGCCGGTACCGGTATTTACCACAGCGAGTATAATAAGAATAAAGACCAGCTTACCAAATTTTTACAAATTTGGGTATATCCAAACAAAAGAAATGTTACCCCTCGTTATGACCAAATAACCCTTAACGAAGCCGACCGTCATAACAAGCTACAGCAGATAATTTCGCCAAATGCAGATGACGAAGGCGTTTGGATCCATCAGGATGCCTGGTTTCATTTAGGTAAGTTCGATAAAGATTTTACTACCGAGTATAAGATCAAAAAAGAAGGCAATGGTATTTATGCCTTTGTAATTAAAGGAGATGTAACCATCGGTAATATCAACTTAAACCAACGCGATGCCTTAGGTATTTGGGACACGGCAGCCATAAACATAACAGCTGCTTCACAAGATGCCGAGTTATTGCTTATAGAAGTACCAATGGTATTATAATTAAAAACAATTTTTCAACAACAAAATAAAATATATAAATTATGTCAACAACAAAATGGACAGTAGATCCAACCCACTCAGAAATAGGCTTTAAAGTAAAACACATGATGTTTACCAATGTATCCGGTAAATTCACAAAATTCGATGCTTCTGCAACAACCGAAGGAGATCATTTCGAAAATGCATCTTTCGATTTTAGCGGAGAAATAGATTCAGTAAGCACCGGAAACGCAGATCGTGACGGACACCTTTTAAGTGCAGACTTTTTTGATACTGCACAATTTCCGAAAATCACTTTTGAGTCTACGTCTTTCGATAAAAAAAACGAAGGTGAATATACCCTTAACGGTAACCTTAGCTTACATGGTGCTACAAAACCGGTAAGTCTTGATGTTGAGTTTGGCGGTATTGCAAAAGACCCTTGGGGAAATACAAAAGCCGGATTTACCATTACCGGTAAAATTAACCGTAAAGATTTTGGCTTAAACTGGAACTCTGCTCTTGAAACAGGCGGTGTATTAGTAGGCGAAGAAGTAAAACTTGCTATAGAGCTTCAATTCATAAAACAATAATTATTACACAACTATTTGTTTTTGTAAACCTGTAAGGCGAAAGCTTTGCAGGTTTTTTATTTTCATTTAGAATTAGATAAAAAAGATATTTATAGATAAAAAAATCCCACAAACGTATTGCTTGTGGGATTTCTAATTATATAACTAAAAAAGATTAATCTTCCTCTTCTTCTAATGTATGCGATTTAGAATAGTTACGCCATTTTTCAATACAATCAACTATATCCTGTGGCAGTTCGGTATCAAAACGCATAAATTCTTTTGTTGTAGGGTGTACAAAACCAAGTGTTTTAGCATGTAATGCCTGTCTTGGCAGCGTTTTAAAACAATTCTCTACAAACTGTTTGTATTTTGTAAACGTAGTTCCCTTTAATATTCTATCACCTCCATAACGGGCATCATTAAATAATGTATGTCCTATGTGTTTCATATGAACACGAATCTGGTGCGTACGACCAGTTTCCAGTTTACACGAAACAAGAGTAACATATCCCAAACGTTCTAATACCTTATAATGTGTTACAGCATGTTTTCCCTGATCTTCATCAGCAAAAACAGCCATTTGCATACGGTCTTTTACATGGCGTCCTATATTACCTTCTATAGTTCCCTCCTCTTCTTCCATATTACCCCAAACAATGGCAATATATTCTCTTTCAGAAGTTTTCTCAGCAAATTGCTTTGTAAGGAAAGCCATGGCTTGTTCTGTTTTAGCAATAACCAAAAGACCTGAGGTATCTTTATCGATACGGTGTACCAATCCCGGTCTTTCGCTACTGTTCATGGGCAGGTTATCAAAATGATATGCCAATGCATTAACCAGTGTACCCGAATAATTACCATGTCCAGGATGCACTACCATACCTGCTTCCTTGTTTACCACAAGAAGCTGGTCATCTTCATAAACAATATTCAAAGGAATATTTTCAGGTTCTAAAAGGTGCTCATAAGGTGGGTGTGATAATAATACCCTTACTACATCAGATGCTTTTACTTTATGGTTAGACTTTACAGCAATATCATTTACATAAATGTTACCTGCAGTCGCAGCCTGTTGTATTTTATTACGTGTAGCATTCTCTACAAGATTCATCAGGAATTTATCAACCCTTAAAGGCGCTTGTCCTTTACCGGCTTCAAAACGGTAATGTTCGTATAATTCGTCGTCCAGTTCCTGCTCAATAATCGGTGTACTCATTAGTTTGTTTCTGTATTTTCGCTCGTATCTAAACTATCCTTTTCGCCCTCTACAAATCCCGTCTTCCCGTCTCCAAGAACAAAGTCTATTTTAGAAGCTTTCAATACTTTATCGCCAGCTTTTAGTTTTTTACCATTTTGTCTTAATTCCAATACTACATCTTTAGCAAGATATGGCACATATTTTTTTGTACCCTCTTCCAGACCCAAGGATTTAAGCATCGGCATGGCTGCCCTGTATGTTTTCTGAATAAGATTCGGAATCTCAACTTTATTATATCCTGCAGAATTTACCTTAATATATACTTTCCTGCCATCCTTTACATTTACCTTAGGTAATGGATCTTGTTGTACAACACTATAAGGAGGAAAATCTGCCTTAAACTCTACTGTATCAAGAACAACATATTCAAGATCTATATTTTCAAGAGTTTCCTGTGCTTTTTCAACAGTCATTTTACGTAAATCCGGCACAGGGATCTCCTGTCCATGATTTGTGGCATAACTAAGGTACTGCATCAAGGCAAAAACGATTACAATAATTATAACCAAAGCTATTATTACCTGTTTGAAAAAAACTTTACTCTGTAAAAAATCTTTAAGGCTCATTTATAATTGAATTTTGGCAAAGATATAAATAATACTAAACTTTATAAGTTTACACAAATAATGATATTTTTGTGTAGTCTTTGCGTTGGATATATATAATGGAGATCGTTAATAATTCGTGTAAAGTTACGTATCTTAAATAAAACATAGCATAAAAATGAACATAGCAGTAGTAATGGGCGGTTATTCGGACGAATCTGTCATTTCTTTACGAAGCGGACAGCTGATTTTAAGCCATCTGGACCGTACAAAATATAATCCGTTTGAAGTACATATCCTTCCTGAAGGATGGAATGTTTTAATTGATGGAATCAAATACCCTATTAATAAGGGTGACTTTTCATTTACAAAAGATGATGTTACTACTACTTTTAATGTTGCAATAAATACAATTCACGGTACACCGGGTGAAGATGGCCATTTACAGGCATACTGGGAACTGCTTGACATCCCTTATACCGGTTGCGGATTTTATCAATCCTCTTTAACCTTTAATAAAAGAGATACATTATCCGTATTATCCAAATTCAATATTAAAAAAGCAAAATCAATATACCTGTCTAAAGGCGATAATGTGACAGGGCAGGAAATTGTAGATACGTTAGGCTTGCCTTTTATGGTAAAACCTAACCAGAGTGGCAGCAGCCTTGGTATATCTAAAGTTAATAACATTACTGAGTTTGAAAAAGCATTACAATTTGCATTCGCCGAAGATTCTGATATTCTTATTGAAGAGTACGTAAAAGGAACTGAAGTATCGGTAGGTGTATTGAATCTTAACGGAAAAACTACCGTTTTAGGCCTTACCGAAATCGTTTCTCATAATGACTTTTTTGATTACGAAGCGAAATATCAGGGGAAATCAGACGAAATAACGCCTGCAAGAATTGACGAACAAACAGAAAATAAAGTTAGGGAAACGGCTATAAAAGTATATGAAGTATTGGGCATGAGCGGTTTTTCCCGTGCCGATTATATTGTTAAAGATGGTGAGCCTTATTTTATCGAAATAAACACTAACCCTGGGCTTTCCGGACAAAGCATCTTCCCTCAACAGGCAGAATATGCTGGTATTCCTTTCTCGGACCTATTGGACAGCGAGGTTAAACTGGCATTACAAAGAAAAGTATTATGGAAAAAATAGCTGTATTTCCCGGATCATTCGACCCAATAACCCTTGGGCACCACGATATTATAAAAAGAGGTGTAAGCCTTTTTGATAAGGTAATCGTAGCCATTGGTGTTAATGCCGAAAAAAAATATATGTTCTCACTCGAAGAACGCAAGAAATTTATTGAAGAGTCTTTTAAAGACGAACCAAAAGTAGAGGTAATTACTTATGAAGGACTTACGATAGACCTTTGCCGTAAAATTGGCGCACAGTTTATACTTCGTGGACTTCGTAACCCTGCCGATTTCGAATTTGAAAAAGCCATAGCCCACACGAACAGGCAGCTATCAAAAATAGAAACAGTATTTCTTTTAACTGCTGCAAGTACATCGTACATCAGCTCCAGCATTGTTAGGGATGTATTACGTAATGGTGGTGACTATACTATATTGGTTCCTCCATCGGTAAGGGTTAAATAGTAATCCATGAAAAAGCTACTGTTGTTATCACTGATCACTTCATCATTATTTGCTCAAAAGAATACAATGTATCAAACATCATACGAAAAAGGCAATGGCAATCAAACGGCCACTTATGCCGAAACAATTTCCTTTTTTAAATTATTAGATAAGGACTTTGAATCGATTCAAATGCTTGAAATGGGTATGACCGATAGCGGCGAGCCACTACATATTGTTATATACAATCCTGATAAAAATTTTGATTTTAGTCAGATACACAAAACTAAGGCCGTATTGTTACTTAATAATGGTATTCATCCCGGCGAACCCGACGGTATTGATGCTACTATGATGTTGTATCGTGATCTGGCAACAGGAAAACTTAAAGTGCCAAAAAACACAGTTATTGTTAATATTCCTATTTATAATACAGGGGGCGCCTTAAACAGAAACTCCCACACTAGAGCCAATCAAAATGGTCCCGAAAGTTATGGCTTTCGTGGTAATGCAAGAAACTATGACCTTAACCGGGACTTTTTAAAAAGTGACACTAAAAATGCCCGAAGCTTCGCCGAGATATTTCATAAAGTAAATCCGGATATTTTTATAGATAACCACGTAAGCAATGGTGCCGATTATCAATATATTTTCACCTACATCGCAACACATCACCAAAAATTGGGTGGGGATTTAGGCATTTATTTTAAAGATAATATGCTGCCAAAAATTATGGCAGACCTTAAAGAAAAGAAAATTGAAGCCATACCTTATGTAAATGTACACGATGTAAAACCGGATGGCGGTTTTGAGCAGTTTATGGATTCACCACGATACTCTACAGGTTATGCCTCTATGTTTAATGTCCCGGGATCAATGCCCGAAACCCATATGCTAAAAAATTATGCTTCCCGCGTAACAGTTACTTATGAGTATATGATAGCAACATTGGAGTATCTCGATAAAAACCATACAAAGGTTAAAGAGTTACGAACTGAAAACCTGAAGAATTATAAACCAGGAACACCATACACTTTACAATGGGAAATAGATTCAACGAAAGTAACCTCTCTCCCTTTTCTGGGCTATGAAGGCGATTATAAGCCAAGTGATGTTTCCGGAAAGCCAAGATTATACTACGATCGTAAAAAACCTTTTAACAGAAACGTTCCATATTATCAAACGTATAAATCTTTAATTGAAGTAACCATACCCGAAGCTTATATAATTCCGAAATCCTGGTGGAATGTTATTGATTTACTAAAAATCAATAACATAAAAATGGAAGCTCTAACTCAGGATACCGAAATTGAAGTAGAAAGTTACCGTATTGCCGATTTTAAAACCAGTCCATATCCATACGAAGGGCATTACCCACATAGTAATACCACTTTGGTTACTACTACTAAAAAAGTACAGTTCCATAAAGGAGATTTTGTAATCAATACGCAACAGTCTGGAGTTAAATATTTACTGGAAACACTGCAACCTCAGGGTGTAGATTCTTATTTTAACTGGAACTTTTTTGATGCCATATTGCAACAGAAAGAATATTTCTCTGCCTATGTATTTGAAGATACAGCAGCCAGGCTACTTAAAGAAGATACTGTGCTTAAAACTGCTTTTGATAAGAAAAAACAAAATGATAAGGCTTTTGCCGAGGATGCAGATGCTCAACTGGATTGGATATATCAACATTCGGTATATTACGAAAAAACACATATGGAATATCCTGTATACAGGAAAATGAAATAATTCACAAATTACTTTACAACACAAAAACCCCGGCTAATAATTTAGTCGGGGTTTTCAAAAATTAAAAACTATTTTTTATAAGAACTATTCTTTTACTATTTTTCTTGTAACATTACCTTGATCAGTAGTAAGATTTAAAAAATATACTCCCGACGCATAGTTAGCAATATTAACTGTGTTAGCATTTACGTTAACATTCATTACTTTTCCGGTAACATCAGTAAGAGTTGCACTATTTACAAGTAATCCGTTTGGTACCTGAATAGTAACTAATCCATTAGTTGGGTTTGGATATAAAGCCACAGAATTTAAAACATTATTTTCAATTCCTGCAGTACCTGTTGTACCTACTACACTCATAACTAAATTCATAACAGAATCTGGAGGAGCAACACCAGAAACAAGAGTAGGAGCTTCTATACCACATCCAGTAGATTTAATATATGTAGGCCCCGTTTCTCCATCATCATTACTTCCTATAAATAATATAGTGTTACCAGTTGTATCACCTAGATAACTTAGCTCAACAACTAAATTGCTACCTGCCGGAATAGTTCCTGTAATATTAGCTGTGAACGTACTTACTGCTTCTTGATCAGGCACGTTAAACGATTGTTCTGTAACCAAAGTGTAACCGGTAAGGGTTGCAAATCCTGCAGGAAAAGCTGCAGTTGTAGCATATAATGAAACTTTTATTGGATGTGAACCAGCTGCTGCTGTAAGCAATGTTTCCACTCCAAAATTTACACTTGTTACTGTATAAGCTTGTGTAATATTATGATCATCAGCCAATTTGAAAAATCTAAAATAGCTATTGTCAGCAGTTGCAAATCCTTGTTGGCTGCACGCTATTGAGTTTTCTGGTTCAACCGTTAATGATGTGGATTGAGTTATAGTTTGTGCATTCGCCAGCAAAGAGCCTAGTAAAAACAATGATAATGTAATTTTTTTCATATTAAAATAAGTTTTGGTTAAAACAAAGCTAAAAATAAAAATCATAAATCAAAAATATATTAGTTAAAATTCATAAATAAAACCACTTTAATAACATTAAAAAACACCATAACATACATTTTAACAAAAAAATCAAAAACAACCCCTATCATCAAAATAAATCCCATTATTCTCACACTAATTTTATATTAACAAAATTAATGTAAGAATAATTCTGTTATTTTATTTATATTGCATTCTTTAAAGAATACTATGGCAATAATTACCTTACAATTTCGTTTTCGGCTTTTCTTTTGTATTACTTTGGGTTTCATACTTTGTACAATCATTGGAACAGTAAGCCACGAAGGCGGACATTATATAGTTGGTAAATATTTGGGACATGATACCAAACTTCATTATGCTTCTACATCCTACAATAAAAGTGAGAAATCAAAAGAATATGATGTATTTATTGAGAAAAATAAAAACAAAATACAGGCTCAAGAAAAATCACCTGAAAAAGACATGTATTTCGAAATAGTAGAAATCAAACGTCAGGAAAGCTTATTTTTAGTATTGGGTGGGCCAATCCTAACAATATTAACCGGAACAATAGGTTTTCTTATTCTTTGGTTTAAACGAAAGAGAATATACCGAAAATACAATTTATCATCTTCAAACTGGATATCTATATTCTTAGCTTTCTTTTGGTCCAGACAGGTTTTCAATTTTATAGCTTCTGCAGATATGTTATTTCAAACAGAAAAAACATTTTATAAAAGTGACGAACCCAGAATATCACAATTACTAAATCTACCTTTTTGGTCAATCGGTTTACTAACTTGTATTATTGGCCTTTTAATTTTAAGCTGGATCTGTTTTAAAATTATTCCAATAAGACAAAGGCTTACATTTATACTAGCAGGATTAGCTGGCAGTGCAGCAGGGTGGTGTTTATGGATGTATAAACTCGGACCTATTATTCTTCCTTAGTAACAGATACTGTTTCGAATAGTAATTTTATATTCTCATACGAATTTGTAAGAGCATCTTTTATTTGTTCCGGGTTAAGCCATGCAACTTTTTCTATCCCCTCTTCAATTTGGCCTTCAAGAGGACCTGAATAATCGGTCATCATCTCGAACCAATGGGTTATTTTAAGCTTATAACTACCATTACGTTTAAATACATGATACGTTTTTTGCAGCTTCTGGGTAATTTTAAGTCCGCTTACTCCAGTCTCCTCCTCTACTTCTCTTATAGCTGTATTTTCTATATCCTCGTTTTTCTCTATGCCTCCTTTAGGCAGATCCCATTTACCATTACGGAAAATAAAAAGTACTTCTCCTTTATTATTGTACACTAAACCACCTCCCGCTTTCGCTACAGGTATCTTTTCTTTTAACTTCTTTAAGGTTTCCTTTTCGTCAGGGTGATACAGAAAAGCTTTTTTCACCTTATTATTAAACATATTTACTATCAATTGCTCAATATCAACACTCTCCAGTAAAAACATCCTGAAATCCGTTTCTTTTTCAACAGTATTTGTCAAAAAAAGAGGTTTATCGTTCACAAAAACTTTATACATTTGCAATATGATTTTTAATATAGACACCGCCAAAAAAACAGCCGAATTGCTTTTACAAATAAACGCAATTAAATTAAATCCTAAAAATCCTTTTACATGGGCTTCCGGATGGAAATCGCCTATATATTGTGATAACAGGATAACACTCTCATTTCCACCAATCAGGAACTACATCAGAGAGGAATTTTCTAAGTATATTGAAAAAGAATTTGGCAAACCCGACGTTATTGCGGGTGTTGCAACCGGCGCAATAGGCATAGGAATGCTTGTTGCAGAGTATATGGGGCTTCCGTTTGTGTATGTTAGACCAGAAGCTAAAAAGCATGGTCGCCAAAACCAGGTTGAAGGTTTTTTACAAAAAGGACAAAGCGTAGTGGTTATCGAAGACCTGATTAGTACCGGCAACAGTAGCCTTATGGCTGTAGAAGCCTTAAAGGCGGCCGGAGCAAATGTAAAAGGTATGGTAGCAATATTTACCTATGGGTTTGATATTTCTGTAGAAAATTTCAAGAAAGCTAATGTAGACCTACATACTTTGGGTAACTACGAAACTCTTCTTGACCTTGCCGTATCGAAAAAATACATTACCGAAGCCGAGCAGGAAACACTCAAGGAATGGAGCAAAAATCCTTCTACTTGGATGCAGGAGCAGGTTTAAAATTGTAATTTAATTGATATTATAGTTTCTATTAAAGTCAGGTATTAAAATATTTTCATATCAATAAATAATCAGATTTCATTAATTCAGAAACAATCTGAAAAACCGAAATCCAAAATTTAAAATAACAGATGAATTTAAACAGTCCTAAAGTAACGGTTGAAAAACCTGCCCAATATATTTTTGATGCTTTAACCGATGTTAAGAACTTCGAAAAGCTAATGCCCGATAATATTGCGAAATTTGAAGTGACTGGCGACGAGTCTTTTATTTTTGCTTTAAAAGGGATGCCGGAGATAAAACTTAAAATGAAGGAAAAAACAGCTCCTAACAAAGTTGTACTAGGTGCGGCAAGTGAAAAACTTCCGTTTACCCTAACAGGAGATATAAATGCAGTTTCTGATACTTCAAGTGAAGTAGAACTACATTTTGAAGGAGAATTTAATGCAATGATGGCCATGATGATAAAAGGCCCTATTAGCAAGTTTATTGAAACTCTTGCTGCAAATATGCATAAACTATAAAGGCTTCGGTCTTAATTAAACTATATAGCCTTTTAGTTACCCTAAAAGGCTATTTTTTTTCTGCCCGGGATTATAAAACCAATACATAAAAATCTAATTAGCAATCAATTAAAAAACTTTATTTTTACAATTACCCGATTATACCTCGTTAAAGATTCTATAAAATAACGAAGTGCCATCTTGGTTTTGAGTAAATTTAAGATCCCATAAAACAATAACTATGAAAGACATTAACGACTTTGAGCTACATTACGACCTTGACGATGAAATGAATGCTCAGGAGCTGGTAGAAATACATATCGGTGACGTAAACCTGCCAACAGGAAGAATTATTGTTTCCGATCCGTTTTTTTCAATGGAGCAGCAACCTTTTTCCCGTACAGTCGAACCTGATAAATACCCTGTATATGTATACATGACAGAGATTGATGATCAACATCATAGGATTGCCTATGCCAAAATAAAATTCAGGACTGAGGAAGCTACCAAATGGATATTAGCACTTACAGATGATCTTACCAAAGAAGAATTGGATGAACTGGATGAAGATGAGTTTTATGGTTTCCCTGTAGAATCGGGGCTTGCCTGTTTTCTTGATGAAGAAACCAATGCCGAGTTTACTGCCAGGATAGATGAACTACAAGAAAAAAATCCGGAAGCTAACTATTATGATGAAGCACTGGCTGAAGAATTTAAAGAATATTCAGGAAAAAATAAATTTTCCAGAGAGCTTGGTGATTGGAATGACCATAAACCCAACAAAGAATCCGACAACAACGTTATTATGTTTGCGTCCGGATGGGGAGACGGCTACTACCCTGCTTACTGGGGACTTAATGAAAATGGCGACACTATAGAGCTTGTTATCGACTTCCTAATCAATGAATTTGATGGTGAAGATGATGACGAGGATGGTGAAGAAGAATAGTTTTTTTTAGGTGTTTGGTTTTGGGTTTTAGGCTATTTATTTCCTTTAAAGACCTAATCACCTAAAACCCAAGACCCAGCCATCTAGTAAAGCATTTGCACCTCTTTAATATTAAAACTGGCAACAGAATCGTCTTCTAACAGTACTTCAAGCGTACCACATTTAGAAACACCTTTTATAATACCCATAAACTTTTGATTTTCTTTTTCAAAAGGCATGGGTATTCCTTTTTTGTAAAGTTTTTCATGGTATTTATTCCAGATAACATTTGTGTTTTTATGAAGTATGGCAGCAACGTTGCGCCTAAGGTTTTCAACAATTCCTGCCATCACGGCATCTTTGTCATACTCCCTGCCTGTTTGTATTAGTAACGATGAGGCTTTAGGCAATAAGCTAAAGTCTTTTTGGTTAACATTTAAGCCAATCCCTACTACCGAAAATATTTCTCCGTCATTCTTAATACTATTTTCAATAAGGATACCTCCTACTTTTTTATTACCTGCCAAAATGTCGTTAGGCCATTTTATAGAAAGATTACGAATATTAAACGACTCCAAAGCCTCAATAACACTAACCGCAACAGCAGCATTAAGGTTAAATATCTCATTGATTTCCAACAACAAATCCTTTATCAACACACTAAATGTAAGGTTCTTACCCGCTTCGACCTCCCATGTGGACCCCATTTGCCCACGACCACCTGTTTGGTTTTCTGTAACTACAATAGTGAAATTTTCAACATATTGTGTAGAAGATAAACCTTTAAGATAGTCATTAGTCGAGTTAATGGCACTGAGTTTGATAATATTCATTATAAATAAACCGTGTATTGCTTTTAATTAGTGTAATCTTGTGTTAAGGTTCAAAAGTAAATACAAAAAATGATAACTTTGCGAAAACATAAAATTTTAAATGGCTAAGAAAAATATAAGTAACGATGATTTATTAGCGAATATCATCAAAGGAATTGAAGAAGTAAAAGGGCATGATATTGATATTCTAGACTTAAGAGCTATAGACAATACTGTTTGCGATTATTTTGTAATTTGCAACGGAACTTCAAATACACAAGTGAACGCAATTGTTCACTCTATCCAAAAAACAGTTTCCAAATCACTAAAAGACAAGCCTTGGCATGTTGAAGGTACTGAGAATGGCGAATGGGTGCTTATGGATTATGTAAACATCGTAGTTCACGTTTTCCAAAAACACATTCGTGAATACTACAACATTGAAAGCTTATGGGGAGACGCCCGAATCACATCGATAGGAAACAACTATTAATAAAAACAATTCATGTCAAAAGATAATAAACCTACTAAGCTAAAAGTTAGCCCTTGGCTCATTTATGGCGGCATTTTGCTTATTTTTCTGGCTATTAATTACGTAGCAGGAGGTTCAACCTGGAATGACCCTAAACCTATTTCATTATCTAATTTTTACAAATATTTAGATGAAGGACAGGTGAACAAGGTCGTTTTTAATAAAAACACTGCAGAAGTTTTCCTTAAGCCAGAAGCGCTTAAATCTAAAGTACACGAAAAGGCTCAAAATGATTTACTTGGTAAACCAAACAAAGGCCCTCATTATACAGTACAAACAGGTAATGCCGAAGCTTTCCAAAAAAGGCTTGACGATGCCCGTACTGCCGGAAAAATAAACGATTACGACCCAGAACCGGACGGAATATGGGGTGAATTATTGTTCACTTTACTGCCAATACTAATAATAGTGGCTATATGGATCTTTATGATGCGTAGAATGTCTGGCGGCGGAGCTGGCGGTGGTGGCGGACAGATTTTCAATATAGGAAAATCTAAAGCAAAGCTATTTGATGAGAAAAATGATATTAAAGTAACATTTAAAGATGTTGCCGGACTTGAAGGCGCTAAAGAAGAGATACAGGAAATTGTAGAATTCCTTAAAACACCTGAAAAATATACTAGTATTGGTGGTAAAATACCTAAAGGAGCATTACTTGTTGGACCTCCGGGAACAGGTAAAACATTATTAGCTAAAGCTGTAGCCGGAGAAGCTAAAGTACCTTTCTTCTCATTATCAGGTTCTGATTTTGTTGAGATGTTTGTAGGTGTAGGTGCTTCGAGAGTTAGAGACCTTTTTAAACAAGCTAAAGAAAAAGCTCCTGCAATTATTTTTATTGATGAGATAGATGCTGTAGGGCGCGCTCGTGGGAAAAACAACTTCTCTGGATCAAATGACGAAAGAGAAAACACCCTTAATCAGTTACTTACAGAAATGGATGGTTTTGGTACTAATACAAATGTAATCGTATTAGCAGCAACAAATCGTGCAGATGTACTGGATAAAGCGTTAATGCGTGCAGGACGTTTTGACAGACAAATTTATGTAGACCTTCCGGATATTAGAGAGCGTAGAGAAATCTTTGAAGTGCATTTAAAACCACTTAAAAAAGCAGAAGATCTTGATACTGAATTCCTGGCAAAACAAACTCCTGGATTCTCTGGGGCAGATATTGCCAATGTATGTAACGAGGCTGCACTTGTAGCTGCCAGAAAAGACAAAAAAATGGTTGACAAGCAAGATTTCCTTGATGCGGTAGATCGTATCGTGGGTGGTCTTGAGAAGAAAAATAAAATTGTTTCTCCAGAAGAAAAGAGAGCTATTGCAATACACGAAGCTGGTCATGCTACGGTAAGCTGGATGTTAGAACATGCCGCTCCGTTAGTAAAAGTTACTATAGTACCTCGTGGTCAAAGCTTAGGTGCTGCATGGTATCTTCCTGAAGAGAGACTTATTGTAAGACCAGACCAAATGTTGGACGAAATGTGTGCAACTATGGGCGGACGTGCTGCAGAAAAAGTAATTTTCAACAGAATCTCTACTGGTGCACTTAGTGATCTTGAGAAAGTAACCAAACAGGCTCGCGCTATGGTTACCATTTATGGACTTAATGAAAAACTGGGTAATGTTACCTATTATGATTCATCAGGACAAAGCGAATATAATTTCTCAAAACCTTATTCTGAAGATACAGCAAGAATAATTGATAAAGAAATTTCAACACTTATCGAAGATCAATATCAACGTGCTATCGATTTGCTAGAAGAAAACAGAGACAAATTACTTAAGCTAGCTGACATATTGATAGAAAAAGAGGTGATTTTTAAAGATGACCTTGAAGATATTTTTGGAAAAAGACCTTTTGATAAATCAGATATTGAAGTAATTACAGAAGCATAAGCGAAAATTTCGCTAATATTTATAAAAATCTTAATTCAATCTACCAATTGAATTAAGATTTTTTTATCTTTGAGCATATCCGCAGAAATAAAGGATTGTAAGATATGAGTCTTTTTAAGAAAATTTTTGGCGCAGTTAATGATGTTTCACATGAAGAAAATTCGGAATCGAATCCTTTTCTTCCGGAGCAGCAGTTGCCTGTTGACGAACTTTTTATGTTAAATTTTAAAAAGAACGGCGGTAAATTTATTTACTGTGATAATCTTACTGAAGTACATGAACAATTTCTTAATGTTCTTGAAGAAAATGACTGGTTTGAGTGCGAAGTAATGTGCCTTGAACCTAAATTATACTCATTGCTTGATGAAAACAAGCTTACCTATGCAAAATCTGCAGAACCAAAGTTTCTTTTAGCAACCTGCGAAAATCTTATCGCTGATGAAGGATCGGTTCTTTTCTCTTCTAATCAGATAAAGCAAAACAAACCTAATGAGCTTCCTACAAACATTGTAATTTATGCAACTACAAGCCAGATATTAGGAAATAAAAGCGATGGCCTAAGAGAGATCAAGAAAAAATATGACCGGGACTACCCTACCAATATTACCACTATTAAATATTTTGAAAAAGTAAAAGAAGAAGATTTCCTGCATTACGGTAGTTCTGCTAAAAATTTATATCTCCTGCTTTTAGAAGACCTGTAGTATGAACGAAAGCATAGTCAGGACCCTGTCGGGTATAGTATATATTGTACTTCTTTTATCCGCAACCCTATTCTCATCCCTAAGTTTTTTAATCCTCTTTGGAATCTTCCTATTACTATCCGTATTAGAATTTTGCCGACTTGTTAATTTAGATAAAACTATTCCTCTGATCATTGCAGCTTTGGGATTTGTAATTTTCGGTTTTGGATTTGTGGTCGATAACAACTCTCTTTCGAATTTAGCACTAACACTTGCCGGATTATTTATATCGATAATGTTGCTTAATGATCTTTTCAGTAAAAAATCATTTGTGCCAAAAGACAGGAATTCCAAACTATCACATTTAATAGGTTATGTAATTATACCTTTTTTACTTCTTATTAAACTCCCCTTTTTAGAAGGAACATACAATCCTTACATTTTAATAGGTAGTTTTATACTAATATGGACAAACGATACCTTTGCTTACATTGTAGGCAAAACCATCGGCAAACGAAAACTATTTGAACGCATATCTCCTAAAAAAACCATTGAAGGCTTTTTAGGCGGAATGTTTTTTACCATTATTGCCGCTTATATACTTAGTAACTTTACAACCTTTATAACACCGTTATTCCACTCTCATCTAGTATGGATGGGAGCAGCCATTATCCTTGTGGTATTTGGCACTTTAGGTGATCTTGTCGAATCAAAACTAAAGCGAAATGCCGGTGTAAAAGACAGTGGAAATATAATGCCCGGCCATGGAGGCATACTTGATAGGCTGGATAGTATTATATTTGCAATACCTTTTCTATTTTTGTATTACCAAATCATATCATATGTTTCATAAAGAAGGAGCTAAAATTATTTTTATTGGACTTGCCTCAACAGTTGTAATAGCGCTACTGGCAGAACAATTTATTGACAACACAACCTTAAAACTCATTGTACAGTTAATTGCATTAGCTTTCCTTGTACTTATATTGCAGTTTTTCAGAAATCCATTACGAATTGTTGACATAACAGATCAGCACATTATTGCTCCTGTAGATGGCAAAGTAGTAGTGATTGAAGAAGTATATGAGTCTGAATACTTTAAAGACAAACGTCTTCAGGTATCTATTTTCATGTCGCCTATTAATGTTCACGTAACCCGATACCCTCTTAATGGGCTTATAAAATTCAGTAAATACCATCCTGGTAAATATCTTGTTGCATGGCATCCAAAAGCCAGTGAAGAAAACGAGCGTACAACTGTTGTTATCGAGAACGTAATGTTTGGAGAAATCCTATACAGACAGATAGCAGGTGCACTTGCAAGACGTATAGTTAACTATGCCCGTGAAGGAATGCAAGTTGTACAGGGTACAGATGCAGGCTTTATCAAATTTGGTTCGAGGGTAGATTTATACTTACCTTTAGGAACCGAGATAAATGTAACGCTAAATCAAAAAGCTATTGGTGGGAAAACCATAATAGCTACAAAGAAGGCATAATAAATGCAGGAGAAGGATATAGATAGCCTGTTTCAGGAAGCTTACGAAAAAGCCTCCAATATGACCGAAGCACTTCCTCAGGATGTTATGCTTAGGATATATGCGTACTACAAACAGGCAACATCTGGCACAGCCAATATAAATTACAATCAAAATTTTGACCTTCGGAATGCTTTTAAAATGAATGCCTGGATGCAGGTTCGACATTTAACACCAGACGAAGCAAAAAAAATGTATATAGAAACTATCAACTCGTTAATTAAATAATATAAATTATGAAAAACGTTAGAATACTCCTTTCAGCTTTTGTACTAATGACAGCTATGCAGTCATGTAAAGATAAAAATAACCTAGAAGAAGTAGTAGCTGTCCCTGAGCCACAAAAAGAGGAAGCTGCTCCACTAGGCAACCCTGATGATGTTAAAGCTGACGAAGGATCATTTCAATTAGCAAAGCTTGGTTATGCATATGATGCCCTAGCTCCTAATATTGATGCTAAGACAATGGAAATTCATTATTCTAAGCATTACCTTAAATACACTAACGAGCTTAACAAAGCTATAAAAGGAACTCCACTGGAGACCAAAACTATCGAAGAGATACTTGGCACTCTTGATATGGAAAACAAGGCTGTAAGAAACAATGGCGGAGGTTATTACAACCATACTTTCTTTTGGGAAGTTATGGGGCCTAAAGCCGGAGGTGAGCCTAAAGGTGCATTAGCTGAAGCTATAAAGAAAGATTTTGGTTCTTTTGAGAATTTCAAGACTCAGTTTTCAGAAGCTGCTTCAAAGCAATTTGGTTCTGGCTGGGCTTGGTTAGTATTAGATAAGACCGGTAAACTTGTAATAGGAAGCACTCCAAATCAGGATAACCCATTAATGCCTAATGTTGGTATTTCAGGTAAACCTGTATTAGCCCTTGATGTTTGGGAGCATGCTTATTACCTAAACTACCAAAACAAAAGACCTGACTATATCACTGCCTTTTTTAATGTTATAAACTGGGATACTGTTGGTAAAAAATATGATGCTGCTTTAGTAAAATAATCTGCACATACCATATATTACAATCCGCTCTAATTAGGGCGGATTTGTTATTTTAATACTATTCAACATACCGGAAATCCGTTTAATAATTCTTTCAAAATATTGCCTGTTTAAAAAAAAAGAGTCATTTTTGGTTTTCTAAACTAACAATAAACTAAACCTAAATATATAATGAAATACTTATACCCTTTTGCCTTGGCATTATTACTTATTTCTTGCCAGAAGGAAGAAAAGAAAGTTATAGACCGAACTAAAGCCGATTGGGATTTTTACAAGTTAAAAGGAGATGTAAAGAGTGTTTTAACAAAATCGTGGTCGGTAAATGATAATCTGGAAAAACAAAAAACCCTGCATGAACAGGCAAGTGACCATGATAGTCAAATAACTTTTGACGACCAGGGATTACTTATTAAAGAAGATTTATTTTTAAGAGATGCTCCGTTTCAACAAAACACCTTTAATGGTAGAGAAAAAAAGCAACAAACCCTTCAATTCATGGGTAATGCCGTTGGTATTAAAACAGATTATACATGGGATGCAACAGGCAAAAACAATACTTCGATAATAAGACGTAATCCTGATAATACACAAATTGATCGAATTGAAATGAAATACCAGGGAGATAAGCTTGCCGAAAAGATAACCTATAGTGCGCAAGATAACCCGATTGATAAGATTACCTATATGTACGATAGTAAAGGAAATCTTAATCTCGAAAATATTTATCTGTCATCAGAATACATACAGTATACAGCTATTTATAAATACAATGACAAAAACAAAAAGGTATTTGAAGGAAGATACGATAAGGATTCCAAAATGATTTATGAAACGAAATATCAATACGATAACGATGGTAATGTATTAAAAAAGATAACTATCGATAAAAATGGTGAAATAGAATATTCCGAAGACTTTACCTATGACAAAAAAGGCAATATGTTAACCCGCCTTACATTTGAAAAGTATGACAACTCCAAAACTATCGACAGATATGCATATGATTCTAATGGTAATCAAATAAAAAGAAATCTAACTAAAAATGATGTTTCTTTAATGGATGTAAATATTACTTTCGATAAAAATAACAATCAGACATCATATGTTGTAACAGAAACATCGGGTAAACAGTTAGTAAAAAGAGGTTATACTTATGAGTATGATGCTAACGGTAACTGGACAAAAAAAACTATTTTGATTGATGACAAACCAAAATTTTTGGTTGAAAGACAGATCACTTACTTAGAGCAGCAATAATCTTTGTTATTTATAAAAAAAAATGGTCCCACTAAAGTGGGACCATTTTTTTTATAATGTAATCTCTATTATTTTAGACTTTCAAGACTCTGTTCAATAGTAGCAATTTTTGCTAAAGCATCAGCTTCTTTTTGTTTTTCAATTGCGACTACTTTCTCCGGTGCACTACCAACAAATTTTTCATTAGATAGTTTTGCTTGTACCGATTTAAGGAATCCGCGGTTGTAATTCAATTCTTCTGTAAGTTTAGCAATTTCCTCTTCAACATTTACTACACCAGTTACCGGAACAAAATATTCGTTAGACCTTACTCTGAAAGTAAGTGCTCCGTTAACTTTCTCCGTAATATATTCTAAAGATGAAATATTACCCAGTTTTACAATAACACTATCAAACTCATCTGGTAAATTATCATTATTAACAACCTTAAACTCAATAGCATCTTTAAACGGAATATTTTTCTCTTTCCTTATGGTACGTATGCCCGAAATAACTTCGGCAGCAATTTCAAAATCACTGATTAGTTTTTCGTCAGCTACTGTTACTTTAGGCCATTCAGAAATAATAAGAGCCTGTTCCGGGGTTCTCTCCGCAATAAGCTGCCAGATTTCTTCGGTAAGGAACGGCATAAATGGATGAAGCAGTTTTAAATTGCTTTCCATCATTTCTATAGCCTTATTAAAAGTAGTCCTGTCAATAGGCGCCTGATAAGCTGGTTTTATCATCTCAAGGAACCAAGAACAGAAATCATCCCATACCAGTTTATATATGGCCATAAGAGCATCAGATATTCTGTATTTCTCAAAATGGTCTTCAATTTCCACTAATGTTTTTTGAACCTTAGCTTCATACCAAGCAATAGCTTTTTTAGCATAATCAGGCTGCTCAATGTCACTTACCTCCCATCCTTTTATAAGCCTGAAAGCATTCCATATTTTATTTGTAAATGCTTTACCCTGGTTACAAAGTTCTTCATCAAACATAATATCATTACCTGCAGATGCACTTAAAAGTAAACCTACACGAACACCATCGGCACCAAATTTCTCAATAAGATCTAACGGATCTGGTGAGTTACCTAATGATTTAGACATTTTACGCCTTTGATTATCACGCACAAGCCCAGTAAGGTAAACATTAGTGAATGGTTTTTCACCAGCAAATTCATAACCAGCAACAATCATCCTTGCCACCCAGAAAAATAAAATATCCGGTCCGGTAACAAGATCATTGGTGGGATAATAATATTTAAAATCCTCATTTTGAGGATTAGTTACTCCATCAAAAACAGACATTGGCCATAACCATGCCGAAAACCAAGTATCTAATGTATCAGGGTCCTGTTTAAGGTTATCCACAACAAGATTTTGATTTCCAGTCTTTACTTTCGCTAAGGCCAAAGCAGCTGTAGCATCTTGGGCAATTACAAAATCTTCTTTACCTTCACCATAATAGTAGGCGGGAATTTGCTGCCCCCACCATAATTGTCGGGATATATTCCAATCACGGATGTTCTCCATCCAGTGGCGGTATGTATTATCAAAACGTTTTGGATATAATTTTACCTCTTCGGATTCTAAAACCGCTTTGATAGCTGGCTTAGCCAGTTCTTCCATTTTAAGGAACCATTGATCGGAAAGTTTTGGTTCAATAACCGCTTTAGTCCTTTCAGAAGTACCTACTTTATTAATATGGTTTTCAACTTTTTCAAGATTACCAATATTTTCCAGCTCTTTTGTAATTTCATCGCGAACCACAAAACGATCTTTACCTGCATAATGCAATCCAAAACTGTTTAAAGTGGCATCATCATTAAAAATATCAATGATTTCAAGGTTATGTCTTTCACCAAGCTCTTTATCATTAACATCATGAGCAGGAGTTACTTTAAGACATCCTGTACCAAATTCCATATCAACATATTCATCAAAAATGATAGGAATAACACGATTAGCGATAGGAACAATAGCTTTTTTACCTTTAAGATCTGTATAACGCTCATCGTTAGGATTAATACAAATTGCAGTATCGCCTAATATTGTTTCCGGACGGGTTGTTGCAACTATTACAAAATCCTCAGTACCTTCAATTTTATATTTAAGATGGTATAATTTACCTTGTCTTTCTTCATAAATAACTTCTTCATCAGAAAGTGTAGTCTTAGCTTCCGGGTCCCAATTTACCATACGGAAACCACGATAAATAAGACCTTTATTATATAGATCAATAAATGACTTAATTACAGATGCCGACATATCCGGATCCATCGTGAATTTAGTACGTTCCCAGTCGCATGATGCACCCAGTTTTTTTAATTGATCAAGTATAACCCCGCCATATTTATGTGTCCATTCCCACGCATGTTCTAAAAACTCTTCGCGTGTAAGGTCATTTTTATTAATGCCTTCGGCTTTAAGCTTAGCAACTACTTTAGCTTCTGTAGCTATAGAAGCGTGATCAGTACCAGGTACCCAGCAGGCATTATACCCTTTAAGACGTGCACGTCTGATAAGGACATCCTGAATAGTATTGTTAAGCATATGCCCCATGTGCAGCACCCCTGTAACATTAGGTGGTGGTATTACTATGGTATACGGTTCTCTATGGTCAGGTTCTGAGTGAAAATAATTATTTTTCATCCAGTATTCATACCACTTGCCCTCTGCGGCTTTGGCATCAAATTGCGATGGGATTGTCATAACTTATAAGTACTATAAAAAGATTGGTATGTTTTTTGTAAAACGTATACAAAAGTAACTATATATGTACAATTTAAAAAAAACATGCGCCAATATTTGTACATTAATTTAAACTCAGTATTTTTACTAAAACCAAATTACTTTATAATGAAAAGAATTTTAGGCCTTATAGCAATGCTTGTGATTAGTACAACCTCTTTTGCTCAGAAAGGAGCAAAAATTGAACTTAATTCGGACACTGTTGATTATGGAACAGTAACAAAAGACGACGACAATGGATTAAGAGTTTTTGAATTTAAAAACTCCGGTGACGCTCCTTTAATTATTAAGGAAGTAAAATCTACCTGCGGATGCACTGTGCCATCATGGCCTAAAGACCCAATTGCACCAGGAAGATCTGGTAAAATAGAAGTAAAATACAATATGGCATTAGGACCTATACGAAAAACCATTACAGTTCAGTCAAATGCTGTTAACTATCCTGATGGAGTTGTGCCATTAAAACTAAAAGGTGAAGTTGTAAAAAAAGATGAAGTAAATATTCTTCAAAAAAAGAAAGCACTTCCTCAACAATAAGATACTAAAATCCAACTTGAAGCCCTGCAGTGCAGGGCTTTTATATTTTTATAACGTTTCTTTTCTCAATTGTTAGTGCAATCAAAAATTAGAAGTGTCGAAAATTATTAAATATCTAAAAAAAGTCGCAAATTTGCCACAATCATTATAAAATTAAACGACAATGCCTCAAGTATCTAATAAAGGCAGGCACATGCCTGAATCTCCTATCAGGAAATTGGTTCCTTATGCCGAAATAGCAAAAAAGAAAGGTCACAAAGTTTATCATTTAAATATTGGCCAACCGGATATTAAAACTCCTGAAGTTGCTTTAGAAGCGATAAAAAACAATACTATAAAAATACTGGAATACAGTCACTCAGCAGGTTTCGAAAGCTACAGAACAAAACTGGCCGCTTCTTACACTAACCATGGAGTAAATGTAAAAACAGAAGATATCATCATTACAACTGGTGGATCTGAAGCGTTACTTTTCGCACTTGGAAGTACTATGGATGCTGGTGACGAAATAATAATCCCAGAACCCTTCTATGCTAATTACAACGGTTTTTCTGTTGCATCTGGTGTAAAAGTAGTTCCTGTTATATCAACTATAGATGAAGGTTTTGCTCTTCCTCTTATTGCAGATTTTGAGAAACTTATTACTTCAAAAACCAAAGCAATACTTATATGTAACCCAGGTAATCCAACAGGATACCTTTACACACAAGAAGAAATCCAACAATTAGCCGACCTGGTTAAAAAACACGATCTTTTCCTTATTGCAGACGAAGTATACCGCGAATTTACATATGATGGTGACAAACATTACTCTGTAATGAATGTACCTGGTATAGAAGAAAATGCGATTATGATAGATTCTGTATCTAAACGTTATAGTATGTGTGGCGCAAGAATAGGTTGCATTGTTTCTAAAAACAAAGAAGTAATGGCAACAGCTATGAAATTTGCACAGGCACGTCTTAGCCCTCCAACGTTTGCACAAATAGCAAGCGAGGCAGCTCTTGATACTCCACAAAGCTATTTTGATGAAGTTATTAATGAATATAGAGGTCGTAGAGATATACTTATTAGTGAGCTAAACAAAATAGAAGGTGTTAAAGTAGCATCCCCAAAAGGCGCATTTTACTGTATAGCAAAACTACCAATCGATAATGCTGACAAGTTTGCACAGTGGTTACTTGAATCGTATGATTTAAATGGTGAAACCGTTATGGTTGCTCCTGCTGCCGGTTTCTATTCTACCCCTAATGTAGGACTTGACGAAATCAGGATCGCTTATGTACTGAAAAAAGAAGACTTGGTGCGTTCAGTAGAAATACTTGCAGATGCCTTAAAACAATATAATAGTAAATAACATTTACCATTTATATAAAAAGCCTCACATTTATTTGTGGGGCTTTTTTTTAGCAGCAATCTAAGCGCATTTTTTAAACCTTTTTCCTGCTGTCCGCTTGTATCTCTCCCTCGCGGGAAGAGGATATCGCTTCCATCAGGGCTACAGAAATACTTTGTTTTATTAACTAACTTCTTTCTAAAACATAAAGTAAATTCACTTAAAAACAAACCGGGCAGCCTTAAAAGGCTGCCCGGTTTTATTTATTGTTTAGACATTTATCGTTTTAAAGAAAAATGCGATTTAAATTCTTTGGTTATTTCCTTGTCTCCTACATATTCTTTATAGGTTACCGTGAACCAGTAATCGGTTGACGTTACAGGACTACCTCCGAAGGTTCCATCCCATCCTTCGCCGTTGGCTGCGATCTGTTTGATCAGTTTGCCAT